>Ga0207721_100028_pt1 | contig 231154 bp, 171 predicted proteins | sample TtaePargueraPR_3_FD_187756 | JGI IMG/M metagenome (GOLD analysis project Ga0207721, IMG submission 187756) | Aerobic enrichment media microbial communities from Bioluminiscent Bay, La Parguera, Puerto Rico - Tt and P2 (1) (SPAdes) | ecosystem: Environmental > Aquatic > Marine > Unclassified ... | reverse complement strand
TATCCGTAATTCTCAAATAGAACGTGCTCAAAAACTAATAGACAGTAACCCAAAGAAAATAGGTAAACCCAGGCAAAATGACTACAAAAGATTTATTAATAAAACTATTTGCACCGACGATGGAGAAATTGCAGACAATGAATTATACAGCATAGATACAACTATTATTCAAAAAGAAGAAGCATTTGACGGTTTTTATGGAGTTTGTACAAATCTTGAAGATGATGTTTCTGAAATAATTAAAGTAAATCAAAGAAGATGGCAAATTGAAGAATGCTTTAGAATAATGAAGAGCGAGTTTAGATCAAGACCTGTACATTTGCGTAATGATGACAGGATAAAAGCTCATTTTATTACCTGCTTTACATCACTAATAATTTATAGATTGCTTGAAAAGAGACTTGATGAAAAATTTACATGCCATAATATTATTAGTGAATTACGAGAAATGAATTTCAAAGAGATTAAAGGCGAAGGATATGAACCAATATACACAAGAACAGATTTTACTGATGCTTTACATGAAACATTTGGATTTCGCACAGATTACCAAATCACAACAACAAGAATGATGAAAAAAATTTTAAAAGAAACAAAAAAATAAAAAAATTACGCACTTTTTACATCAACATGAAATCCTGTAAACCTCTTATCTTAAGGTTTTACAGGATTCTTATCTTCATAAAGTGTCAAAGACAGGAGTATAACATGATTTTTTATGCTTATCAAGAAAAAATAAAAGGCAGAATAATAAATATTTTGCATTTCCACAATAAAACTCATAAATTCATGTATTATTCAATAAATATCTTTAAATCGCTACATATCAAAGGCTCTGTAGTAATTTATTACAGTAAAACCAGTGATTATTTTAATGTGCATAATTATACATTTATAATCGTTGTTTCAATATTTGTGTCAGAAGGTACTGCCATTCCTGTTAGAAATAACAAGAATAATACTGTAATAATTACAAATAAAATTAGACGTTTTATATCTTCAGATAGATTCATAAGCCAAGCTCCTTTTGATTGTGTTGTTTCAAACCACCTATACAGTTCTACCTATTTTATTAATACTATATTTAGAGAAAAAAGTGATAACTTTTTAGGGGTACATAAAACTTGTAAATGATATCATTTAGTTGTATTATAATAGTATTAGAAGTACTATAATACTATTATTCGAGGTCGTTACACTTATGAAAAATATATCGGATTATGATATGCCACTAATCTTAAGAGATTTTTTAAGCTATCTTCAGACAATTAAAGGTAAATCAATTAATACTGTTAAAGTCTACTTTTATGACTTGAGAGTATTTTTTAGATTTCTAAAAACGCACAGAAATATAGTTGATAGTAAAACAGAGTTTAATAAAATTGATATATGTGATGTTGATATAGAATTAATTAAAACAGTTACATTAAGTGATTTATATGCTTTTATGTCTTATGTGAGCAATAATCGTGACAACACCGCATATGCGCGAGCAAGAAAGGTTGCAAGCTTAAAATCTTTTTTCAATTACCTTTATAATAAAGCTAAGCTTATAAATAGTAACCCTGCAAATGAGCTCGAATCACCTAAAATTCTTAAGCGTCTTCCAAGGTACTTAAACGTTGAGGAAAGCAAACAGCTTTTATCATCTGTTGACGTTGGAACTTATTCCGAGAGAGATTATGCAATGTTAACATTATTTCTAAACTGTGGTATGAGATTGTCTGAATTGGTAGGAATTGATATTAATAACATTAGAAACAATACTCTAACTGTTATAGGAAAAGGCGGTAAAGAGCGCAGTATACCTCTTAACAATGCATGTGTAGAAGCTATAGAATCTTATATGAAAGTTCGTCCTGTAAATGGAGTTAAAGATAAAAATGCACTTTTTATAAGCAGAAGGAAACAGCGTATTAGTAAAGAGTCGGTTCAGAAAATTGTAAAGAAATATATAAAGCAAGCTGGTCTTGACCCTCAAAGGTATTCAACACACAAATTAAGGCATACTGCCGCAACTTTGATGTATAGATACGGCAAAGTAGATATTAGAGCATTACAAGAGCTATTAGGCCATGAAAGCATCTCAACCACTGAAATTTATACTCACTTAGACAAGGAACAACTTAAAGAAGCGGTGGATAAAAATCCTCTTTCAGATTACAGCAAAAATAAAAAAAATTCCCATTAACAAAACTAGGTTAATACAAGAAAATTCGTTTTGGGTTATAATTTTTAATCTTTTTTGATTAAGCGTGCAGATTAGTGATAGGGATAATTTGTAAACTAACATTAAGGTTGTACTTGCCTCGTTTTACTGTCAAATGACTCCATTCGAAGACCTTTGCAAAGAATCTGTAAGCCTTGACTTGATAATTTTTCGCCGCGTATTAAGGACATCGTGTCCTATACGCTAAAAATGCCATCCGTGGCATTTTTGCTTCAAAATTATCAAGTCTTCGGCAACACATTCTAATGCTCAGGTCTAAGAATTACGTCATTTGACAGTAAAACAGGTTCTACATTTAATTAGGCTTTTTTTCGGTGTCTTATAGGTGTGCTTATTAACCAGTATCTTATAGATTTAATTAGGTTTATTTCATGGATTTTGTCTTATATAACCTCAGTAATAAATACCATTTCTCCAGTTATATCAATAACTACATCTTTTAAAAATTTGATTCCATGCTCAATATTCCATGTGGTTTTACATTCAAAAATACCCTTTTCAAGTTCTTTTGAATCTATAATCTCACATACTTTCGAAAATTCATTGTCCATAATTGCTTCCATTATTTCGGATGAATTTTTGTAAAATGAGTATTCAATATATTCACTTATCTTTGATAAATAAGTACTAAGTTCTAATGAAGTCATAATGCTCGCCTCCAAAATATAATTCACCAGTATTGGTGTATCAAAAAGCATATCTCTGAAATAAACTTTTTGACTTTTATAATGCAATAAAATAAATTAAAAATATTCCTCGGTATAGATTTCGTCAAATTCTAAAGAAACTTAACCATTTATTTTTATAATCAGGTTTAAAATTATGTTATTTGACAGTAAAACAACTTTTGCAACCTATACAAAATTTAAGTCACACCCCCCTCAAGCCAGATTCTTTCATACCGCAAGGGAGCAGTTACTTTTTTGAATTACCTAATATAGTAAAAAACCCTGCTTGACAGCAGGGTTTTTTTGCTATATTTAGTTTATTTCAATAGGTTGAATTACCGAATATCCTGAAGTTATTCTCTCTCCTTTTGAGTTGAATATCATTGTTCCGTTTATGCAATTTGGCATAGTAGATGAACTTTTAAATTCAATATTAGTTTTATCATCCTTAATTACTCTAAACTCTATAATAGCTATTGTACCCGTTTCCTCGATAATTTCCGAAGTTCTATAATCATAAAGAGCAGTGTACAACTTCGCAAAATTAAGTATGCCTTCATCTAGATTATGTGAAACTGCATTAATAGGTCCAAATTCAGGGTTGGATATCAAATTCCCATTAGAAGGTATTGTACCATTTGAGTATGAATCACCTGTAGGCTTAATTGGTTGCAATACTTCAGGGTCATATTTTAAATTAATCTGGTATCCAGATATATCGGCAATTTCATTAACTCTCACTGTAGCCTTAATTGTATCTCCAACTTCAACATCTGTTTGATCAAAATCAATTGATATACAACTCAATGAATCTGTATTCTCAGGGGTTCCTACTGGTACATTACTAGGTGTAGGTGTAGGTGTAGGTGTAGGTGTAGATGTTGCTACAGGCTCATCAGTAGGTGCTACCTCAGGCGTAGGCGTTGCTACCGGTGCATCAGTAGGTTCTACTTCATGTGTAGGAGTTACTATCGGTGCATCAGTAGGTGCAACCTCACGTGTAGGAGTTGATATCGGTTCATCAGTAGGTTCTACCTCACGTGTAGGAGTTGTTATCGGTCCATCAGTAGGCTCTACCTCACGTGTAGGAGTTGATATCGGTTCATCAGTAGGCTCTACCTCATGTGTAGGAGTTGTTATCGGTGCATCAGTAGGCTCTACCTCACGTGTAGGAGTTGCTACCGGTTCATCAGTAGGCTCTACCTCAGGTGTAGGCGTTGCTACCGGCTCATCAGTAGGCGTTGCTTCAGGTGTAGGCGTTGCTACGGGTGCATCAGTAGGTACTGGGGTTTCTTCAGGTGAAATATTTTCGTCAGATGATTTTATAGAAATTTTCTCTGAATGTAAGACTTTGTAATCCGATGAAATTCTATTCCCATTCCAATCAATCAAAATTGTACCACATATACCATTTGGCATCGTTATTGTATCCTCAAATTTGATAAAAGTTTCAGTATTAGATAAAACTTTAAAATACAAAGTTGCAATGGAACCGTTATTTTTAGTATTTCCGGACTTTTTGTATTCTTCAAGATTTGTATAGGATTTACTAAAGTTTATTAATCCTTGCTCAACATTATGTGAAGCAGCCAGTATAATTCCGAAATTTTCATCACAAAGGAGTTCTCCGTCTTCGGGAATAGTCGAGTTTGTGTATGCCTTTCCCTTTGAACTAACAAGTTGTAACACTTCAGGATTATACTTTAAATTTACCTGAAAACCTATCATATTTTCAATTTCATTTATAATAATATTTGCCTTTACAATATCACCTGTAGATGCCTCTTTTTTATCCAACTTAAGTGATATACTTTTATCTTTACTAACCTCAATAACTTGAGGTTGACAAACTGTATAACCACTTACAATTCTATCACCATTCCAATCAAACAAAATCGTACCACATATTCCGTTTGGCATAGAATCAGAATTCTCAAGCATAATTGAAGTTTCACCAGCTTTTAAAACCTTAAAACTGACTTCTAATAGAGTTCCTATAGTCTCTGCACTCTCCGATTCCCTATATGCTTTAAGATCGGTATAGGTCCCTCCTATATTCAATAATCCCTCATTTATGTTATGAGCAGCTATGGCATAGGGGCTAAATTCAGAACATTGAAGCAAATCACCTTTTAAAGGAATAGTAGTTTGTGTATATTCGTCCCCTTCTTTTGTGATAGGTTTAAGAGCTGTAGGATCATAAGATAAATTAATCTGATAACCTGCAAAATCTGAAATGTTATCAATTTCTATTTTAGCATTAACTATATCACCAACGCTATATTCAGATTTATCCAAAACAAGACTTACTTTACCTTCTGTAGTCTGCTGGCTTTGTGAGTTAAATGTACCAGCTGCAATTACTTTATATTCTGATATTCTTTTAGTATTCCAATTGAAAAACATTGTTCCACACACCGCATTAGGCATATAATCTGTATCTTCAAAGGACACTGTTGTTGTTGTTTCTTTTAGTACTTCAAATTCAACAAATCCAAGTTCTCCTGTTGTTTCGGCTTTATTGCTTAACTTATATTCTTCAAGATTTAGATATGAAGCACAGAAATTTAAAATTCCACGTTCAATATTGTGACTCGACTGACAAAAAGGAGAATATTCTTCATTTTTTAACATATCTCCACCAGACAAAATAGTATTATTGTCATAAGGTTTACCCGATGATGTAATAGGTTTTAGTACTTCAGGATCATATTTAAGATTTACCTGATAGCCGCAAAGATCAGCAATATTGTTTACATTCAAATAAACTTTAACTGTCTCTCCTACCTTAGCAGAAGTTTTGTCATATTCCAGTGTTATATTGCTTTCAGATACAGGATTGCTATTGTCAGAATTTATAATTTCTGCCTGAATAACTGAATAATCCGAGACAATCCTATTGCCATTCCAATTAAAAATATTTGTTCCTGTAATGCCATTTGGCATTGTCTGAGTATCTTCAAAAACAATTGAAGTAGGACTTTCAGAAATCACTTCAAAGCTTATAACAGCAACTGAACCGTTAGACTCTGCCTCTTTGCTTGCTTTATAATCTTGAAGATTTGTATATACTTTACCAAAAGTTAATACCCCATCTTCAAGTTTATTGGCAGCTTGAGTTAAAACTCCAAAATCACTGTTGTTAAGCAACGTACCACTTTCAGGATATGTAGATTTTGTGTACTGTTCACCGTTTTCGCAAATAGGTCGTAATACTTCAGGGTCATATTTTAAATTTGCTTGAAACCCTGCAAAGTCATTGATGTTAGTAATGCTTATTGTAGCCTTAATAACATCTCCTACGTTTGCTGTTGTCTTGTCAAGCTGAAGCTCTATACTTGATTGCTGAGCTCCAAAAACAACACCCGATACCAAACTACAACTTATTATTAGTGCAATTGCTAAAAAAACAGATAAAACCTTTTTAAAACTCATATAGCATACTCCCCTTTCAAAGGATAATTTGATAACAATTTTTTAAATATAAAAAAATATTACTATTGTGAATCCATTAAGACAACTGAGCATTTGCCATTTTAAAAATCATGCAAATATTTGCACAGTAAAATTTACTTCCTATATTTGTTAGAACAAAAACTATCATAGCTTGTTTACTAGATTTAAAAAAGCTAAGCAAAATTTTCAATTATATATCATATCTAAAGAATAAATATTTTTTTGCATCTAAGACTTGTATTATAGCTATTCGTTAAAAGTAATTTATTTTGTTCGGTCATAATAATTAATATGTACTTCATAGACATTTCGTATTATGTGATTTCAAAAATAAACAATTTGCGTTTAAAAAATCTTATTTTCATTATTTTGCTATGCAAAATAACACTTCAATTTTTTAAGCATTTTTGCTTTAATAGCTTTTTAAAACTGTAAATATTCACTAGATTGTTTTGAAACATATTATATTTAGAATAAGGATAATAATTAAAATTAATAGTTAAGTTAGTAGAAATTTAGTGTGATGTGATAAAAGATGATACAGATTTTGATTACATCAGCAAATACAAGGTAGTAGTTATATATTAAATTATGTTCCTTATTGCTGCTATTATATAAGTCTATAACCTCCAAACATAACAATATAATTAATTACAACAAATTTTCACTAATGTGTCAACATATAATATTGTTAATTAATAAAAATAAGTTTTTATATAAATGGACAAAAATGTTATTACAGTGTATTTTTTTAAACTGTCTTATCCAAATATTTTTTTGCAAGATTGATTAGTTCACTTAAAGGTATATTAGTTATATCCTCTGGAAAATCTGTGTTTTTTGCACAAACAGCTAATTTATAAGAATTATCTATTTCATATAACTTGAAATAGAAATCTGCATAACAATTTATTGTTTTAAACTTTATATCTTCGTCCTCAAATGAAAACGAAAACGAGTTAAGAGGTATTGACAAACCACGCCCATCTGCTTTTATGTAGCTTTCTTTTAATGTCCAAAACTTAAAAAAGTTCTCCCTTCTTTTGTTTATATCCATAGTAAGCAGATATTTGTGTTCTTCTTGTGAAAAAAACCTTTCTGACAAATTTAAATCAACATCGTGAATTTTCTCAACATCAATGCCAACAGGCATATTGTCAACAACACAAACTACCCAGTCACCCGAATGAGATAAATTAAAATGAAAATCATTCTCTCCAGCCAAAAAAGGTTTTCCATATTCGTTTTTGTCGATACGTATATTACTATTATATTCTCCAAGTAATGATACTATTATATATCTCAACAATATTTTAGCTATAAGACCTCTTAGAGCATCTTGGTACCTTCTAAATCTTCCAATTCTTTTTTGTTCATCAATAGAAACATACAAAAGAAGTTCATCAAAAATATCTTTTTCTATTTTCGCAATTCTGACAGTATATATTTTCAAACTATTATTCCTTTCAATCCCAAAATGTGCGGTTAATATTTTACAATGTCAAGTAATATATGTCAATAGCAATGTTAAAATTTGGGTGCAGTTTTTAATTGTGAGACATATTATGGAAATAACATCTGCGTAGAGGCTTAGAGAATGTTAACGAAGCGAAGGATTAGTCGAATCACTGTTTGAGCGTAGCGAGTTTTGATTCGACCCGTAGCGAGTTATACATTCTCTTAGCCTCGGAGCTTTAGTTATTGGAATAATATGGTCCACGATGATTAAATACACCCGTTTAAATTTGGGTGCAGTTTTTGATTTTGCAACATATTAGGCGGTTTCAAAAAATAACCTATACAGTATTTAGGTCACAAAGCCCTTCGATCTAGATTTTTTGAAACCGCAATTGACCAGTTATTTTTTTGGAATCACCTTATTTATAATTTATTTTTAAAAAACATATTTAATTTTTTATCAATTTATATTAATATATTATTATAAATTTTTATTGACCTTCTTTCGAAAAAATTTATTATACTGCAAAGGATAAAAATATGAATATATTTAAAACACTACTTATAATTAATATTATTATATTGATATTAATTATACCAGCATTTATAACTCTTAATAATCACTTTGAAAGACAGAATAATATAACATACCCAAATTCAAATCCAACAGTTACTAGCACTAATAATAACAGCATTATTGATCTTAATAAAGAAAATTTGTTTAATGAAACATCTGATGAAAAACAAACAATCATTCCAAATGAGCTTATGCCTTTCTCTATTAATTTGAAATGGGATGTTTTAAAGGATAATAAAACACTAAATGTAAACAATGAAATCAATTTTCCAACTCCAGAAGATTATAATGAAATAGAGGGTGTTACTACTTTTAGAGGCAATAATTATAGAAATTCAGCAAGCTATGGAACTACTGAAGTTTATGAAAAGAAACTCGAAAAAATATGGAGTAAAAAAATTGGATATATAGACGAGTGGACGGGCGTAGGTTGGAATGGTCAGCCTGCTATAGTAAAGTGGAATGATAAACTTCGTTCTAAAATGAATATAATTAATAATAAAAAAAATAAAACAGACCTTAAAGAAGTTATATACGGAACCCTTGATGGAAAGATATATTTTCTTGACTTAGAAGACGGTAAACAGACGCGATATCCCATTAACATTGGATTCCCAATTAAAGGTAGTGTTACAGTAGATCCAAGGGGATTACCTCTTCTATATAGTGGACAAGGAATTGAAAAAAACGGAGAAATAAATGGAAAGATAGGCTTTAGAATTTTTAGTTTAATCGATCAAAAAATGCTCCATTTTATAAATGGAATTGACAAAAATTCTTATAGATACTGGGGAGCTTTTGACTCTACCCCGTTGATTGATGCTAAAAATGATACAATGTACGAATGTGGTGAAAATGGAATTTTGTACGCTGTTAAGTTAAATACAAGTTTTAATTTAGACACAGGATTTATCTCAATTAACCCTGACACACTTAAATATAGGTATACTTCACCACTTATAAAAAAGTTAGGTATTGAAAACTCAGTTGCAATATACAAAAATCTTTCCTATTTCGTAGACAATACGGGTTATTTACACTGTATTGATCTTAACACCCTTAATCCTGTATGGACAAGATTCGTTACTGATGATACAGACAGTACTATCGCTATCGAGGATAAGGGGGATAAAAAAGTATCTCTTTATACTGCCTGTGAAGTTGACCACCAAAAAGAAAACGGATACAGCTACGTTCGAAAAATCAATGCTCTAAATGGTGAACTTATATGGGAAAATAAATATCAATGTATATACAGCGAAACAAATGGCGGTGCACTGGCCTCACCTGTTGTAGGTAAAAACGATATAAATAATCTGGTGATATTCAATATTGCGAAATCCTGGAATAAAAATGGAGGAAAACTCATAGCTTTTGACAAAGATACAGGAAAAGAAATATGGGTTATTAATTTTGATCGCTATTGCTGGAGTTCACCTGTTGATTTATATACAAAAGATGGTAAGTCATATATTATACAATGCGATTCAGGCGGCTATATGTATCTTATTGAAGGAAAAACCGGAAAAATATTTGATAAAATTCCTTTAGGGGGAAATGTTGAAGGTTCCCCCGCAGTATATAAAGATATGGTGGTTGTAGGCACACGAGGCCAGCAGATTTTTGGTATAAAAATAAAGTAAGAGAGTTTCAAAAAATACATATTCACTATTTCTGTTACAAAGCCAATTATGGAAGCTTGTAAGCTCCCAAGCATAGGTACATTATTTTGCTTCGCAAAAAAATGCTATCAAATTTTTTGAAACTCCAATTGATTATTTAGGCGGTTTCAAAAAATAACCTATACAGTATTCAGGTCAAAAAGTCCTTCAATCTAAATTTTTTGAAACCTCAATTGACCAGTTATTTTTTTGGAATAACCTTATTTTTTGATTATGCCTAAAATAAAAAAATATCATTTAGAATTTTCAAAAGTTAACTTGCACTTGTCTGCCCTATACTTTGATACAACATATTCAACAACCTGCCCACTCTTAGAGTAAATAATATTTGAAATTTTTATAAGAGGCTGGCCTGATTGAACTTTTAAATATTGGGCTTCATTAGGTTCTGTGTTTATTACTTCAAGAGAACTCTTTGTTTTAGCAGGCAGCAATGGATATTTGCCTCTTAATATATCAAAAGATTTCTTGTTATTTTTTATATCTTCTAAGATATTAGGAAAAAGAGCTAGCGGTATATAAGAAGTATTGTAGCAATAAATATCGTTCTCTATATTTGATACAAAAACAATTTGAGCAAAATCTACCGTATGAATATAACTTACAGAAAATACATCTGAAAGCTTCTTGTGTTCCTTATTTGTGACAATTTCCATTGAAACAATATTTCTCTCACCCGGGGATTCATTGTCTAAAATAGAATCGGAAAACCCTGTATAAGCCTTTATGTCAATTACTGATTTGGGTTTTGATACAAAAGTACCCTTTCCTTTTTCCTTATAAAGATATCCTACATTGGTAAGTTCACTTATAGCCTGTCTAACAGTAGGTCTGCTTATATCATACATTTCGCAAAATTCCTGTTCTGAAGGAATTTTACTATCTGGAGTATACTCACCACTTTCAATTTTCTCAATAATCAAATTCTTAAGCTGATAATATAGAGGCACATTGTTATATTTATTTATCACAGCAAAAACCTCCCTAACCCATATTTTGAAATATACAATCCTATATATTATAGAATTGTATATTTCGTTATACTTAGAGTTATACTTTAAGTTCAACCTTTACATCAGTATCTTTGTTTTCATCTAAAATAGGTTTTACTACATCATTTACAAACTCCTCAACTTGCTGAGGTGATCTTCCTACATAGTTCTTTGGTTCAAGTACAGATCTAAGTTCATCTAAATTCAAGTTGAATGCACAATCCTCCGAAATACGTTCAATAAGGTCATTTTTACCGCCCTCTACCTTAACTTTTTTTGCTGCCTCCATAGAGTGAACTCTTATCTTTTCATGAAGTTCCTGCCTATCTCCACCTCTTTTTACAGCTTCCATCATAATATTTTCAGTTGCCATAAAAGGAAGTTCTTCAAGTATGTGTTTTTCTATAACTTTAGGGTAAACAACCATTCCATCGGCAACATTAATGTAAATATTTAAAATTGCATCCACTGCAAGAAACGCTTCCGGTATGCTGATACGTTTATTGGCAGAATCGTCAAGACTTCTTTCAAACCACTGTGTGGATGCCGTAATTGCAGGATTAAGAGCATCAACTATAACATATCTTGCAAGAGAAGAAATTCTTTCAGATCTCATTGGATTTCTCTTATAAGCCATAGCAGAAGATCCTATTTGCTTTTTCTCAAAAGGCTCTTCGACTTCTTTCATATTCTGAAGAAGACGCATATCATTACTAAACTTGTATGCACTTTGAGCAATGCAGCTAAGCACATTTAAGATCCTACTGTCAAGTTTTCTAGAATAAGTTTGTCCTGAAACAGCAAAAACTTTATCATAGCCCATTTTTTTAGCAATTAAATCATCTAGTTTCTTTACTTTTTCATTATCCCCTTCAAAAAGGTTTAAAAAACTTGCTTGGGTTCCGGTTGTTCCCTTTGAACCTAAAAGCTTCATAGTGGACAACACAAAATCCATCTCTTCAAGATCCATAGTAAGATCCTGTATCCAAAGAGTTGCTCTCTTTCCAACCGTCACCAATTGAGCTGGCTGAAAATGTGTAAAACCTAAAGTGGGAATATCTTTGTATTTTAAAGCAAATTCCGATAATTTACTTATTACAGCAACCAACTTTTTCTTTAATAGCTTTAACCCTTCATGCATAATAATGATATCGGTATTATCTCCAACATAACAAGATGTAGCACCTAGATGGATTATCCCCCTTGCAGAAGGACAAAGTTCTCCATACGCATGAATATGCGCCATAACATCATGTCTAAATTCTTTTTCTTTAGCTTCTGCCAATTCATAATTTATATTGTCTTTATTCTTTCTCATCTCTTCAATCTGTTCATCAGTGATATTTAGCCCCAATTCCTTTTCGGCTTCAGCAAGAGCTATCCACAATCTTCTCCATGTTTTAAATTTCGTATCTGGCGAGAAAACTTGCTTCATTTCACTGCTGGCATATCTTGAATTTAAAGGACTTTCATAAGTATTTTTCAAACCAATCAACCTCCAAAAGCTTTTTTTATATTGAACTTAGTGACCTTCGGCCGAATTTTTAAAATGCAAATTCCTTTACTAGTAAAATAGATAAGGGAGTTTAAAAAAACATATTCAATAATTTAGGCACAAATCCCTTCATGGAAGCCTTTAAGCTTCCAATCATAGGAACATTATTTTGCTATGCAAAAAATGGCATCAAATTTTTTGAAACGACCGTTGCTCAGTTATTTATTTTATTCTGCCTAATCACTAAGTTAATTATTTATCAAAGTTCATTATACACTTTTTACACTTCTAAATCCACAAAAAAATTGCGAGAATATAAATTCTCGCCATATAATATTATAAATATGAGAATGATCTAGGCTAGTCAATAAGTTATTTTAGAAATAACTTCGCTAAACCTTTATACATTATATTATTTATTTAGAAATTTTTCAATTCTATTTAAGCCTTCTTTTATATTTTCAAGAGAAGTTGCATAGGAAAGCCTTACATGAATATCAGTTCCAAACCCGGAACCTGGAACTAATGCAACATTTGCTTTGTCAAGAAGCAAGTTCGCAAAATCATCGGAGCCGTTTATTTTAACTCCATCAATTTCAGTTCCTATTATTTTAGAAATATTCATCATTACATAGAATGCTCCTTTTGGTTTTAAACATGATACTCCATTTATTGAGTTTATTCTTTCAACCATATAATCTCTTCTTTTTACAAATTCAGATGCCATTTTTTGAACAACGTCTTCCGGTCCTTCCAAACCTGCTTGAGCCGCTTTTTGGGCTATTGAATTAGGGTTTGAAGTAGCATGACTTTGAACATTGCTCATAATCTTAGCTATTTTTTCATTGGACGCAGTATAGCCTATTCTCCATCCTGTCATTGAATAGGATTTAGATACTCCATTTACTATTATAGTCAAATCCTTTATTTTATCATTTAAGGAAGCGATACTCACATGCTTATTACCATCATAAATTAATTTTTCGTAGATTTCATCAGAAATAATAAATATATTCTTACTTACAGCAATATCTGCAATGGCTTTTAGCTCATCTTCAGAATAAACCATCCCTGTAGGATTGCTAGGACTATTTAAAACTATTGCTTTTGTTTTTGGAGTTATAGCTTTCTCCAGTTTTTCAATACTTAGCTTAAATCCTTCTTCTTCAGTGCTGTTAAGTATTACAGGAACTCCATCTGATATCTTAACCATTTCAGGATAGCTTACCCAAAAAGGTGCTGGTATTATAACTTCATCGCCGGGATTTAAAATAGCCCCAAAAGTATTAACCAAGCAATGTTTTGCTCCGTTACTTACAACAATGTTAGACGTATTATATTCAAGATTATTATCTTTCTTGAATTTATCACATATAGCTTTCTTTAATTCTAAAGTACCAGAGGCTGGTGTATATTTTGTAAAACCATCATTAATTGCCTTTATTGCAGCTTCTTTTATATGATCAGGTGTATCAAAATCAGGTTCACCCGCTCCAAAACCAATTATATCGATTCCATCTGCCTTCATTTTTTTTGCTTTAGCACTTATAGCAAGAGTCGACGACGGACTAATTGAAAGTGCCTTTTTCGAAAGTTCCATATTATACCCTCCATAAATACGTTTTATGTACATTATTTTAATATATTATATTATTTTATGCAAGTTTTTGATTCGATTTATGCAAACTATTTTTTGAATCATCCCACACATAACATGCATAATGGGGTATAAAAAATATACATTTAACATCTCAGTTACTAGACACGTTAAAACAAGTTTTTTTCAAACTCCAGTTGATCACTTATTTGTTTTGTCTAATAGAAGGGTGTATATTTAAATTGTATTACATATTATAGAAATAACATTGCGTAGAGGCATAGAGAATGTTAACGAAGCGAAGGATAAGTCGAATCACTTTTCTACGCATAGCGAGTTTACATTCTCTTAGCCTCGGAGCTTTAGTTATTGGAATAATATGGTTCACCATAATTAAATACACCCCTAATAGAATTATAATTTGCTAATTACTTTTTAAATGTAATATAACATTCTTTTAAGTTTTCTTTTTTTAATGATTTTACAAGGCAAGTAAATAATTTAAAATTGCAAGTTAAAACATGTAATTATTCATAGACATGTTCTTTGATTTGTTATGAAAATATACTGCGTTATGGCTTTTACTCTTTTATTACAGAAAGAAGAGCTGTGCACTATTTACTTAGTGCACAAAATCCACTTTATAAGGGAATTTCAAAAAATACATATTCATTATTTCTGTCACAAAGCCTATCAAATAGAATTTTTTGAAACTCCAGTTGCTCAGTTATTTATTTGATCTTGCCTAAAATATTTTTTATAACCCTTAAAAAGTTTCCTGAAGCAATCTTTTCAATTACTTCATTAGAGTAATTTAACTTTGCTAACTCTTCAAATATTTTATTTATATTTTCAACCCCATTAATACCTTCAGGAGTCTTTTCTACACCGTCAAAGTCTGCACCAAGGCCAATATGATCTGTACCTGATATAGAAACAATATGTTCGATATGATTTATTATATCTTTTATTGTAGCCTTACCACTATTATTTAGAAATTCTGAGTATAGATTTATTCCTATTACTCCACCATTTTTTGCCACTGATGTTATCTGTTCATCATAGAGATTTCTAGGATGAGAACAAATTTTTCTTGCATTTGAATGGGATACAATTATTGGCGTAGAAGTCACTTCCATTACATCCCAAAATCCTCTTTCCGATATATGTGATAAGTCAACAAGCATTCCTAATCTGTTCATTTCACATATTAACTTTCTACCAAAGTTTGTTAGCCCTCCACCACTTTCTGCATCTTCAACACCATCAGCTATCTCGTTTCTATAATTCCATGTAAGGCAAATACTTCTTACTCCAAGACGATAGAAATTCCTTAGTGCACCTAAATCCCCTTGTAGTGCCTCACCACCTTCTATAGAAAGCATTGCAGCAATTTTGTTTTGTTCTAATGCCTCATTTATATCATTGTAATTACAACATAACGTTATATCATCTTTATAAATATTTAATTCAGAGTAGAATCTGTCTATAATCTCCATAGCACGTCTCATAGCATATGCTGGCGAATATATTGGTTCAATAAAAGCCGCAAATGTTTGAACAAAATTTCCCGATTTTTTTAATCTAGATATGTCTATATGACAATTATTTTGGTATAAATTAGTGTTTAATTCCATTATCTTAGTAATAGTATCACAATGTGCATCAAAAATTATCATTCTATCCCCTCCTACATTTTTTTTTGAATAAGGAATTTCTTAAACTAGCATTAAGGTTTTACCTGCCTCGTTTTAGTGTTAAATGTCTCCATTCGAAGACCTTCGCATAGAATCTGTAAGCCTTGGCTTGATAATTTTTCGCCCGCGTATTAAGGACATCCTGTCCTATACGCTAAAAATGCCATCCGTGGCATTTTTGCTTCAAATTATCAATCCTTCGGCTACAGCTTCTAATGCTCAGGTCTAAGAATTACGTCATTTGACACTAAAACAGGTTCTACTTTTAAAGGGTGTATATTTTGATCGTGTTACATATTATGGAAATAACATTGCGTAGAGGCTTAGAGAATGTTAACGAAGCGAAGGATTAGTCGAATCACTGTTTGAGCGTAGCGAGTTATACATTCTCTTAGCCTCGGAGCTTTAGTTATTGGAATAATATGGTCCACGATGATTAAATACACCCATTCGAAGACCTTCGCATAGAATTACGTCATTTGACACTAAAACAGGTTCTACTTTTAAATAGACTCTTTATTTTTGTTTCACAAAATATGGGTGTTTAGCTCCTTTTTATTAATTATTTATTTGTTATTAACTAAAGTATAATTTCAGTTGTATATTTTATATTTTATATATAACTAATGATAAATTAATATTCTGAATACTAAATTATATGCATTTAAATTCTTGTTACTATGCCTCAGTATGATTTATTACACTTTCTTAAAATATAAAAAAAGCGAAGGCACTTACATGCTCTTCGCCTTTTTTAATTATTCTATTCTGCCGGGAAAGCTTTTATTTTACCTAATAAAAACTTTCTGAAATATCCAAAGTCAAGGGAATTTACATTCCCATCACCATTCACATCTGCAGCTTTTTCATCATTTTCTGTTGGGAAATCATCTATTTTTCCTAACAAATACATTCTAAAATATCCAAAGTCAATTGAATTTACATCTCCATCTCCAGTAACATCACCAACAACTACATCTGATACTGATGTTGGAGTAGGTGTTACAGGATTTGAAGTAGGCGTAGAAGTAGGTTCAGAAGTTGAAACAGGATCTTTCGATGGAGTTGATCCATCTGGTTCAATACCACCTACTAAAACACCATCATCATATACACAGATATAATCTGTTTTGACAGGTGTACCTTTCCAATTGTCATCTTCAACACTAAGCTCATTATGACTCCAGTCATCAGTTGGATCCCAATAGTTTTGCCAAGCATAGGTTCCAAGAGCAAACTGATATTTTTTGTTGGAGTTAGCAACAACAAAATCTGGCCAAGTTATTTCAATATAGTATATTTTATCTTTGTATTGGTGGGGACCTGTCAATTCAGCTGCATAATTAGTTTCTGCTGCTGTTTGATCGTATAATTGCCTCATTTCAATACTATTTGGATCAAGGGATGTCATTCCTGTTGAATCAAAATAGTATCTTACTGATATATTTTTTGAAGTCTTCCTAACATCAGAACATACATAAAGAGTTACCTCTGTGGCTTTTGGTCCATCATCTTGTTCAATTTCAACACAAAATGCTTCTATCCAATACGTTCCACCTTCACCACCTTGAGGATCTTCTACAGAAACTTCTGGAGGGAAATCCGGTGTAACTTCCATTGAATCATCTCCAAAATATCTATAAAGACCAGCACATGCTCCAACAAATGCAGCATTATAATCTATTGTAACCTCATTATAGATATAATCGGAGGTCACATCTATATGATTATCAGTCGAATCCGGTCCTCCAACTAATGCACCATAAAGTACATATCTATGAGGATCGGGATCTTCACATTTTGATAAGCCTGAGGCTGCTCTGTGATGTGGGAATTTTGCAGAATTCTCACTGTATCCTACAATATATGAACGATCCATTGGATTGTCACCCATTATATAGTCCATTTGTGATTTCGCCCACTCACTGTATTTTGAAGGTTCGTCACCATGATATTTGTCATAGACAAGAGCCAACAGCTGTGTTGCTGTATTATATCTTGCAGACCCCCACTGGTTAAGGAATGAATATCCACCTGGTGTTATAGTAACTGATTTACCACTCATCCAACCATCTACAGTCTTAGCTATCTGACTCCAGAAATCTATTTCTTCATAAGGACTTTTATTGGTAGCTTCTTTATAAGCATCTTCAAACTCTTGTCCATCTTTATCATATAAATCATCAATCTGTGCTATTATACATCCAGTACCTGCCCAAACATCATTCCAACAATGTGTCCAGCAAGATGGTGCATAATAATCAAAGTATTTCCATACTTCTTGCAAATAATGATCATCCTGTGTTGCTAAATAAAGCCATGATGCAGCCCAGCAATAATCATCTTCCCACTTTGAAGAAGCATAATAACCTTTAGGTCCGTCGTCATTGCAGGATTTATCAGGACTGCTCTCTGCAAATTCAAATAAAGCTTTTGCATATTCAAGATTCTTTTCTGCATATTCAGGGTCTTCATCTTTAAAATTCATATAGTTTATAACAAGAGATGCTGCTGCTGCAGTAACACAGTCAGTGGATGGTAATTCTTCAGTGGCAAACCATCCTTTTCTAAACATTTCATCTACTTCAGGCGCATTCCAGTAAGCATGGTCAACATCACCGTCTCCTACCTGATAACAAAATGCTATAACTTTACCTTCATCGTCAAGATATGTACATCTCATAAAATAATCGTTAAAGTATCTTAGTATTGTTTTTGTATGCTCATCTTGTCCTGTAGCTTCATATTGTTCTCTAAATTCATAAAAACCCCATCCAACTGTTGAGCCAGAATATGCTTCCGGCATACCAAACTTTACATGGTCACCAGCATCGTGGAAACCACCTGAAACATCCACAGTGCCATCACCATCTGGGTCAAGTACATCCTTATACTCACTGATAAAACTTTCACTCATATTGGTGTTTTCCGAATCAAGGGGTAGCTCTTCATCATAAACGTGGCAGTCACTCCTCCAACTATAAAGATTATTTTCGTCCACACCCGTACCACACATGTTGGCATCGTAGAAAAATTGTGAGTACTGTAGTGCTTTTGCATAGTTAAATTCTACGTCAGTAGCACTAATTGGCAAAGTGTTAATTGGTATAATTGCTGATGCAGCTAAAGCAACACCTGCAACTAAAGACTTTGCTTTTCTTGAAAAACTTATTCTCTTTTCCATCCTATTCCTTCCTTTCACAAAAAATTTAAATAACTGGCATGTTTCAAACTGAAACTAATTCTACATATTCTCAAAAATACTTTACATTGATTCTTCGTATTTTTGAGAAATAATGTACATATGTCTATTGAACTCAATATTAAAATAAAAAATACTTAATTTTTTATCTAAAACATTTTTTATCATATAATCTACTTTTCGAGAAATAAGGTAAAATCATATAAATACATGAGCAACTGGAGCTTAAAAGAATTTGATTTGAACGTATTTGTGTCTAAATTATTGAATATGTATTTTTTTGAAACTCCCTAATATACATCTGACTATAAAAGTCAAAATATATATTGTAATAAGCTTTTTGAATTTTATATATGAATATACCTTATTGAGTTCAATATATTTTACCTTAATTGAAACACCTCCAATGAATAATATTTTATATTAATGAGTAATCATTTTACTCAATAATTAACATAATAGGCATAGAAATATATATAAAAACCCTCTATAATAATATTACTACATTTTTGGGATTCTTACAATTAATTAAATTACGGCTTTGATAAATTAAATTACGGTTATAGTACGCTTAAAAAGTGGAATTAGAATTTTAGGCACTCTAATTTGCCGTTTTCAGCAAAACTATAGTACTGGTTTCCACATACAATGATATGATCTACAACTTTTATTGAAATGGATTCTAAGGCTGTACATATCGTCCTTGTTGCTTCAATATCAGCTCTTGAAGGCTTTAAAGTTCCGCCGGGATGATTATGCGCAAGAATTACACTATTGGCCTTATGTCTTAGTGCAGCTTCCACAAGCAATCTTGGATATACGGGTGCCTCATTTATAGTTCCTTCGTGTACTAGAGCTGAATGGTTAACTCTGTTTTGAGCGTCAAGGCATATAATATAAAATGCTTCATAAGTCCTTCCATCAAAGAGGGATACTGCATAGTTGCCGGCTTTTGTCGAACTGTTTAGTTCCGGCTTTTCTCTCCATTTGTCACCATTATATCTTCTTGATAATTGTGGAATAAGACTTAAAAGAACTGCAGTGTTTTCACCAATGCCATCAGTATTAGCAATCTCTTTAGGATCCGCTTCAAACACACCAGATAGAGACCCAAATTTTTTTAAAAGACTATGAGCCAATTCATTTGTATCTTTTCTAGGTATTGAATAAAAAAGAAGCAGCTCTAAAATCTGATGAGGCTCAAAGCTATCTAATCCATCTTCTATAAATCGCATTTTTAGTCTTTTCCTATGGCCTTCATGCACTTTATTATCCCTCCAGACTAATTTAGATAATTTAGTAAAAATTTCCACCTGCAGTTTCAAACTTCCCTATCTAAAAAGCATTTTTTATCAGGTTTACATTTTCCACAATTATATTATTTCTATCTTTCTTGATATAAACCTCTACAACATCAAAACGGATATTTTCATTATAAAGCTTATTTTTTGCAATAAAAATGCTCGCAAGCTTTTTTATATTTTCTTGTTTTCTATAGTTTACTGCCTCTCTTGGAAAGCCATAATTCATATTACTTCGAGTCTTAACTTCAACAAAACAAATATAATTGTTTTCCCGGGCAATTATATCAATTTCACCTAGCCTTTTATACCGAAAATTCATAGCCAAAATGAAATAGTTGTGCTCTTTTAGATATTCTGCTGCTATTATTTCTCCTTTTGTCCCTTCAGATCTTTTATTATTTAGTGTATTTTTCATTTTTTATCTCCATATTTTTTATCGACATCACTTACAAATACAAGAATTTGTGCAACAACTTCATAGAGTTCTGGAGGAATCTCATCTCCTATATTAAATTGATTAAGTGTGTTTACAAGTTCATCGTTTTTATATATAGGCACATCGTTTTCTTTTGCTTTTTCAATAATTTTTTCTGCTATTTCACCTTTACCTAGACCAATTATCTCAGGCGCCTTATTATTGCCCGGAGAATATTTTAAAGCTGCAACCTGTTTTATCTTTTTCTTGTTTTCAGCCATTTATATCACCTTATCTAGTAAATAATTTAGATTTTATAATCTATTGACTTCTTAGTTACATCTAGTTCTTTCATTATTTTGCGCTGGGCATTTACAGCGTTTATTTCCTCTTTTATAAGGCGGTATTTAACATCTACAAGTTTGTAGCCCTTGCTCAAAAGGCCATTATATAATTCTATATAATTTTCTTTTAAAAACTTTATAATAGATTGATCCTCTACTTTAAGATTTAGACTTATATTTTTTTTATTTACAGTAATTAAAGAATCAATTTGCCCCAAATTAACAGTATTAAGAGATACAAGTACCGATGCATTTTGAGGGTCAATTTTTTTATTCTTAGAACCTTTCTTTAAAATGTATAGATCTCCTGTAGTATCCTTTCCAAGCATATTAATAGGTATTTGCATGTAAGTACTGTGATTATTTATATCATTTATAAATTTTAAATTGCTTTGCAGATTGTCTATTTTATTTAAAATTTCATCCTTTTGGATAACAGCTGAATTTTCTACTTCGTTTTTAATTATTTCAAGCTTTTCGTACATTTCTTTATAAGCCTTTTTTATTTTTAAATCATCCCCTGTTGTATTCTCATCGATTTTTACATAAAATTTTTGAAGATTTTGTTTTAAATCATTTTCATATTCAGTTTTTTCAATTTGGTGTTTTAGAGATTTCTCAATATTTGTATCGTTACCCCTATTTATTTCTGATTTCAATTTGTTAAATACGTTTTTTAATATATCATCAATACTGTTTTTGTTAAAGGCATCAGATACGTCGGAACTTTTTATATTATCTTTTAAGAATTTCATAGCTTTATCAGCAAGTATTTTATCGTTAGAAACTAAGTTCATTTCTTTTTCTGAATTATTTGATAAAACATTTCTTATAAACTCTGTAAGTTTTTCTTCTATTTCTGAGGATACAGGTTCTTTTCCCATACCTAAAGTGTTGAATTCTTTATTTATAATACTTCTTATTAACTCTTGTTTTGGTTGGCTATCGGACGTAATGTTTTTGGCTAAATTCAAATCATTTTTTTCATAGTTTTGTTTAAATGTCTCACTAATAGACTCCATTAATTTTTTGTCATTAATTTTTGAGATTGCTTCAAATGTATCGTTTAGCATTGTTCCTACTTTTTGTTTTCCATCAGTGATTTGATTTAATAAAGATATATTTTTTTCTTTAGCAACTATATTATTTGCAACAAGAAAGGCCGCCTTTTCAGGTGTTAAATTTTTAAAGGTTTTAATTGCATCTGCAATTTTACCAAACATTTCTTTATTAAGAGGAATATCATTTTGTTTTATTTCTTTTGCTATTTCAATATTTTTATTATCAGGCTTTATTTCTAACTTCACCAACATCTGTTTTATATCTGATATATTTTTTTTGTTGTCCTCATTTTCTTTTACTGTTTCAAGTACCAACTGATTATCTGATGTGCTTTTTACAATTAATTCTACCGAATCTCCTTGTTGAGTATCTAGAGAAGACATAGTCTTTGCACTAAAAACTGTACCGTCAAAAAGTTTTAGCACTAACTCATTAGCAGTGTTGTCAAGTACTCTTGCCCTTACTATATCACCCACTGCAAGTTTTGCTAAAATATCCGATGCATTTAAAGAATTTATATCAATATTATCAACAAATCCTTCTATCTTCATTCCTATACTCCTTCCAAACAAGGCAGGTTTTATATTACAGTTAAATAATTAGGTGGTTTTAAAAAATTTTGAAACTACATTTGATCAGTTATTTATTTGATTTTGCCTTATTAGTTTATACAACCTAAGCTTACGAAAGTGTAAACTTACTACGGATAAAATCAAACTATATAAAAGTCAAAAATTTATTACATTACATCTTTTTTACTTTTATAGTCAGACGTATATTATTTCTCGAAAATAGAAATTAAACAATATAAAATGTTTTTGGAGAAAAATATAGCTTCTAAGTAGAAAAAAGGTTAGGCCAATTCTTCTCTTTGTAAACATTCTTTTAAACCTCTACTTATGTATCGGGTAATTTCGAATTTTTTTATAGTATCAAATAAATTTTTTCCACCAATCAAATTTCTTAGCGTATAGAAATTTACAAAACACCTCTTTCGCTTTGTTCGAAAGAGGCGTAAATCTGTTGACAAAGGCTTGATAATTTGAAGAAAAAGTGCCGCCCACCACTTAAAAAAGTAGTTTTGCGACACTTTCTCAGTAATTATAATTTTTTATTCTGTGAAATAGGATTGCTAGAACAAAGCTTCCTTGGCTCATAATTTTTATTCTGCTGGAAACCTGTATATTTTGCCAAGCAAATACATTTGCATGTATCCAAAATCTAAAGAGTTTATATTTCCGTCACCATTTAAATCAGCAGCTCTTAAGTCATTTGTTGCTGGAAAATCACTTATTTTTCCCAATAGGTACATTCTATAGTAACCAAAATCAATTGAATTAACACTACCATCTTGGTTTACATCACCAACAATTCCGGATGACTGAGTAGGTGTTGGTTGAGGAGTATTTTGTGATGATGGAACACCATTAGGATAATATTTTACATATTTATATTCTGCTGTTAAAGGAGTTCTACCATTATATGCTCCAAGCCATTCGTCTACACCTGTTCCTGGCCATAAATTCATCATAATCTTACCTGGAGTTACAGGTATATTTCTTGTACCTGTATAAACTTTTACACCATCAACATAATAGCTTATAAAGTTTTGTCTCCACTCAAATCCATATACATGAAAGTCTTGTGAAGCATCAAAACCAAGATTATGCATGTACTCGTTGCCTCCAGAACCATCCTTATACCAGTTGAATTGTACTTTTGTTGTGTCTTTTCCTAGGAATTCAATATCAATTTCATCCCATGGATCTCCTTCACTAGGTCCTGTGTATGTAAAAAATGAAGAAACAACACCTGTGTTTTTTGTAGCTTTCATTTTTACTTCATAATATCCGTAGCCAAAAGTAGATGCTGTCCTATATTCTCCACTCTTATATGGATACGATGAACCAGTATTGTCATTTGTAAGATTAAGGAACATGCTTCCGTTTGAGAACGTAACCTGTGAAGGTTTCCATACACAATTAAACGGATCTCCGTTAGACCAATCAGCATACTCCCATTTACTTGAGTCAAAATTGGAAAAATAGGTTTCAAAATTCGAATTACCAACAGGTGCAGATGACTGAATAGGTGTAGGTGTTGGTCGAACTGTAGGTTGAACTGTAGGTCGAGGAGTATTTTGTGATGATGGAACACCATTAGGATAATATTTTACATATTTATATTCTGCTGTTAAAGGAGTTCTACCATTATATGCTCCAAGCCATTCGTCTACACCTGTTCCTGGCCATAAATTCATCATAATCTTACCTGGAGTTACAGGTATATTTCTTGTACCTGTATAAACTTTTACACCATCAACATAATAGCTTATAAAGTTTTGTCTCCACTCAAATCCATATACATGAAAATCTTGTGAAGCATCAAAGCCAAGATAATGCATGTATTCGTTGCCTCCTGAACCATCCTTATACCAGTTGAATTGTACTCTTGTTGTGTCTTTTCCTAGAAATTCAATATCAATTTCATCCCATGGGTCTCCTTCACTAGGTCCTGTGTATGTAAAAAACGAAGAAACAACACCTGTGTTTTTTGTAGCTTTCATTTTTACTTCATAATATCCGTAGCCAAAATTAGACGCTGTCCTATATTCTCCACTCTTATATGGATACGCTGAACCAGTATTATCATTTGTAAGATTAAGAAACATACTTCCGTTTGAGAACGTAACCTGTGAAGGTTTCCATACACAATTAAACGGATCTCCGTTAGACCAATCAGCATACTCCCATTTACTTGAGTCAAAATTGGAAAAATAGGTTTCAAAATTCGTGTTTGTTACTTGAGCAGCACTCGCTTGAAAAGATGTGATAAAAACCATCATAAGTGCCGATACGCAAAATGTTAGACACAATTTTGTGATTTTTTTTGTTGCCATTAATACCTTCCCCCTTTTTTAATTATGTATCCTTAAATAAAACCCCCAGTTTGGGAATATTAGGATTTCTATATTATATAAAAATATAACTAACACGTGTTAGTTATATTTTAAGTCACTTTCTTATTTTTGTCAATAACATCACACCGTAAAGTACCGTAAAGTGGGTGCATATTTTAATCATGAGCCATATTATGGAAATAACATCTGCGTAGAGGTTTAGAGAATGTTAACGAAGCGAAGGATTAGTCGAATCACTTTTCTACTTAGTAGCGAGTTTTGATTCGACCCGTAGGAAGTTTACATTCTCTTATCCTAGGTTGCATAGGCGAGCAGTGTAGCGTAGCGAAACGACCAGCCTCTGAGCTTTAGTTGTTGGAATAATATGGGCCACGATGATTAAATACACCCCCGTGAAGTTAGTTTATACTTTTACATGAACCCCTCTTTATTATTGTGGTATCAACCATTTTTACTTCCGGAATGAGTTCTTTTTTTTCTATTGACCTTTTAAGTGAATTTACAGAATATTTTGCAGCCTCAGGCAAAGAAACATTAACTGATGTAAGAGGTGGAAACATATATTGTGATATTTGTGTGTTATCAAAACCAATTATAGAAATGTCATCTGGGATACTAAGTCCTGATTCAGCAATAGCTTTATATGCTCCAATTGCCATTGTATCATTGCTGGTAAAAACAGCTGTAGGTTTACGTTTTAATTTTAGTATCTTTTTCATACCTATATATCCACTGCTTTCTGTAAAATCACCATACGAAATACAATCCGGATTTAGCTCTATGCCTTTTTCGGTAAGGACTTTTTTAAAACTATTAAATCTAATACTTCCTGATAATTTATTTACATCTCCGGTTATTATTCCAATATTTCTATGACCAAGTTCAATAAGATAGTTAGCCGCTTTCGAAGCACCTTCAGAATTATTTAGGTTAATATATATTGCTTTATTTTTATTTTGTCTGGTCACATTAATATCAATTGCAGCTAAAATAAAATTTTTATCTATAACACTCAATATTTTTTCATATTGCTCTTCGTTACTACCAATAATAACTCCTCCGTCAATTCTTTTTTCACATACTGCACTTTGTATTTTCCACAACTCATCAGAACTATAAATGGTAGACACAAGTACATAGTACTGAATTTTATTTGCCTGGTCAATAAATGCGTTTATAAAAGGTGAAAAATAAGAATTCCCGTATAAAAGATCCTCATTATTCTCAATTACATGATGAGGTTTCTCATTATCTTTAATATCAACTACAAAAACTCCCAATGTAGAATTTTTCATACCTACAAGTCTTCTTGCAGAAGAATTTGGGTAATAGTTATATTCTTTTATGGCCTTAAGAACCTTTTCCCGTGTTGATGAAGCTATATCAGGATAATTATTGATTACACGTGAAACTGTGCTTCTAGACACTCCTACAATTTTTGCTATTTCTTTACTATTCATAATTACCACCTTGCTAATGATGTTTAGCATATTATCAATTTATGAATCAAAATTTTTAGGCGGTTAAAAAAAACAACCTATACAGTATTCAGGGTACAAAACCCTTCAATCTAAATTATTTGTAACCGCAGTTGACCAGTTATTTTTTTTCAATCACCTTAAATCTATATAGTAAAATTATTTCACATCACGAAATTTTTTGTAAAGCTTGTTCTATGTATTGGACAAATTCCAAACTTTTTTATAGCTTCTATATGTTCTTTTGTCCCATATCCCTTATGTTTTTTGAATCCATATTCAGGATAAACCTCATCCATCTCTTCTATAAGTCTGTCCCTAGTAACTTTTGCAATAATAGACGCTGCTGCAATAGAAATACTTAGAGCATCACCTTTTATTATTGATTTTTGTTGTACTTTTAATGCATCGAGTGCTACCGCATCAATAAGTAATAATTCTGGGGTTACTTTAAGACTCTCAACTGCTATCTCCATTGCCATTTTTGTTGCATTTATAATGTTGAGTTCATCAATTATTTTTTCGTCAACAATACCCACGTCATAGGCAATAGCTTTTTCTGTTATTATTGAATACAACTCTTCTCTTCTTTTTTCACTTAACTTTTTTGAGTCGTTAAGTCCACTGATAAATATATTTTCAGGAAGCACAACAGCTGCAGCTACCACAGGTCCTGCTAAGGGACCTCGACCAGCTTCATCTATACCAGCAATAATCTTTATGCCTTCACTATAGGCTTCTTTTTCGTATACGCACATATTTTCAAATCTCTTTTTTTCTTGTTCTAATTTAAGTTTTTTGTTTTCATATTTTAAAATTAACTTATCAGTTTTAGTACCATACTCTTGCTTAAAAGAATAAAGTTTTTCTAAAGCATTATCTATACTCATTTGACCAATAATGGATTCCATTTGCTTTACAGTAAGTTTATTACTCTTTTGTTCCATTTTCCATGTCCTCCGGTCTTTCAAGTGATATTTTGCCAATTTTACCGCCTCTTAGCTCATCCAAAACAATTGAAGATATTCTAGTAATATCAATCTTTCCACCGGAAATAATACACCCTCTGTTCTTACCTGCAATTTCCAGTAATTCTAATCCTGTTTTTCCTTCAAAAGCTTCTATTTTATAACGCTCCATAAGGTTTTTAGGATACAATTTTATCAGCTTTTCAAACAATGCGGCCGCAACCTCTACAGTATCTATTATATCGTCTTTAATTGCACCGGTAAATGCAAGATTCATTCCCACCTTTTCATCTTCAAATTTCGGCCATAAAATCCCAGGTGTATCTAAAAGCTGTATACGGTTATTTACATTTATCCATTGTTTGCCTCTAGTGACACCAGGCCTATCACCTGTCACTGCTCTAGACCCTCCTGCAATTTTATTGATCAAAGATGATTTACCTACATTGGGAATTCCAACAATCATTGTTTTTATAGGTCTTGAAATCCTTCCCTTTAACTTGTCTTTTTCAATTTTGCTCTTCATAAATTTTTGCATCTGATTTTTAAGTTGGTTTATATTTTTACCCTTTATGGAATCAATAAAAATATTGGCATATCCCATTGAGTTATACCAGTTGCTCCAATTGCGACAAACTTTCTCATCTGCCAAGTCAGATTTATTTAAAACAATTATTTTTGGTTTATTTCTAAATATATCATCAAAGTCTGGATTTTTGCTACTTATTGGAATTCTTGCATCTAGCAGCTCTATTACTACATCCACCAACTTCATATTCTCATTTAAAATCTTTCTAGTCTTTGCCATATGCCCTGGATACCACTGAATATTCATTTTTTCCTCCTGCTATATTTTTTCAAAACATACGGGTAATTTACCTTTTTATAACATCAGGCGGTTTCAATAAATTACCTATGGTATATTTTGGTTATAAAGTCAATTGTATCAAGATTTTAAAAACCCCCAATTGACCAGTTATTTTTTTGGAATCACTTTATGAAAAGAATGTTGAAAAAAAGCTTTAGATAAATGTTAACAAAACAAAGGATTAGTCGAATCTTTTTGTGCTATATTTTTCTCGAAAAACATTTTACATTATTTGATTTTTATTCTCAAGAAATAATATACATCTGATGACTATAAAAGTAAATAAGATATAATGTAATAAACTTTTTCACTTTTATATAGATGTGAGTTTGATTCGACTTAAAAAAGCTTCTACTAATCATAAATACTTCCAAATTCTTTTAAAGGCCTTATCCTAAATACAGCTTTACCCTTTATTTTTGAAACGTCCACAAATCCAAATTGCCTACTGTCTTTACTGTTTTCTCTATTATCCCCCATAACAAAAACTTTATTTTCAGGCACAGTACAAGGTAATTTAAAACTTTTCTTCTTTGTATAGCCTTTTATATAAGTTTCATTTTGTTTAACACCATTTACGTATACGATGTCGCCAACTATATCAATTTCATCTCCAGCTAGTCCTACAACTCTTTTTATATAGTCAACTTCGTTTTTTGGCGGAATCAGAGAAGACAAAACAGGTATATTATTAACTATAGGAATATAGTCATCATCACCCTCGACAACTTCGAATATGATTATTTCACCTCGCCTTGGATTACCGATTTTGTATCCGATTTTATTAACAAATAAAACCTGACGATTATAAAGGGTATTTTCCATAGACTGTCCTTGTACTACTACCCACTCAAAAACAAAGGCTCTTAGTACAAGTGCTATAATTACAGAAACAACTACCACCAAAAGCCATTTTAAAGCTTCTTTAAAATAGTTTGGTTTTTCATTTTCATAGTTTATGCCAAACTTATCAAGTTCCTTTTCCTTATCTCTATTGCCTGGATTATTAGTAAGCTCCATAAATTACAACCCTATTCTCAATAATGTTTATTGTCTATATAGCTTTTATTATATCACTATATTATTTATTATAAAAGAATCTGTTATAAATATTATAAATTCATAAATTTCAAATAAAAATCTCAAAAGAGTTCTAATATAAACAAAAGGGACTTAAGTCCCTTTTGTTTATATTAGATATTAACCTAATTTTGTTTTTACTTTTGCTGCTTTTCCTACTCTGTCTCTCAAGTAGTAAAGCTTTGCTCTTCTTACTTTACCTCTTCTAACTGTCTCAACATGATCAACATGTGGAGAATGAACTGGGAAAATTCTTTCAACTCCAACTCCATAAGATACTCTTCTTACTGTGAAAGTTTCTCTTGATCCAGTTCCTTTCAGTCTGATAACAGTTCCTTCAAAAACCTGAATTCTTTCTCTGTTACCCTCTTTAATCAAAACATGTACTTTTACATAGTTACCAATTTCAAGCTTTGGTTTCTCAGCTTTCAATTGCTCTTTTTCAAGTGCTTCAATAATATTCACGATGGTTATCCTCCCTCCTGCCTAGACGTTCTTGTATTTAACAGAGGACCGTCCGTATTTCCACAGGAAAGAATTATATCACAAATATTACAGCTTGTAAATGATTTTTTGTTTTTATGTTTTTATGTGTACCGGTAAAACATAAAATACGACTCCAAGTTATGGCATTATTGCAGCTTTTACAGAAAGATTAATATCACCGGGAGTGTATGTACCTCCATAATAAATACCATTAGTATTTGTTCCTGTTGAACTTCCACCTACATTTACATCATATTCTGTATCTGCAGCCAAACTAGATGAACTGAAGAACAACTGATTATATGTTTTAGATGGTGCATAAGTTAGAACTCCTATAGTATTTCTTTCTATATGCAATAAAGTATCTGCTTGTTGTGAATTATCTAAGTTAAAATATAATGATGCCTGTGTAGAACTACTACTCGGTACAAGCTCATAATCTCCTGTAGCAATAGCAGTACCTCCAGTGATTATTAACTCCTGAATTTCTGAAACAAATCCTCCTTTTTCAGAAATTGCTACAATAGTTCCATCTTTTATTTCAATTTCTTTACCTGCATCAATTCCGTCACTACCAGCTTCAATATAGGTAGTTCCTCCGGATATTTTGACTTCATCATTTGCATGCAAACCATCTTTAATTGCTTTAATTGAAATATTACCATTTTCAATCGAAATATTGTCATCACTCGATATTCCATGTTTATAGTTACTGACAATATTAAGAGCACCTTTACCTTTTATTTCTAAATTGTCATTGCTAAATATTGCGCCGTCAGCATCCTCATCAGAATATGTACTTCCGTCAGTTAAATAATTTTCCGTGTCTTTTGTTATTGTAATAAATGATTTGTCTGTATCAGCAAAATAAATAGCAGGTCCCTTTGAATTAGTTATATTTACACCACTTAGTCTAAGTTTAACTTTCTCTTCAGTATTTACATATATCATTCCGTCTGTCAATGTTCCCGTAATTACATGATCTCCTCCACATGTAATGTTTACAATCGAACCATCAACATCTATTCCTTCTCCTGTATACGTAATTGTATTTCCAAGATTAATTGTTCCGGTGTTATCTTTCCATGCGTCAGGATCGGGCGTAGGTGTTGCTGGTATTTCAGTTGGTTCAGGTGTAGATGTTGATGCACTTTCAACCGGGAATACTTGTATTTTACCTAATAGATACTGTCTAAAATATCCAAAATCAAGTGAATTTGCATTTCCATCTCCATTTAAGTCCGCTGTCGTAATATTACTGATATCAGATTTACCCAAAAGATACTTTCTAAACAACCCAAAATCAAGTGAGTTTACCGAACCATCATCATTCAAATCGCCGTACTGTGTTGCCGACACAAATGTTAAGCAAAAAGTGTTGATTAAAAAAATCAGCACAACCATTAAACAAGTTTTCTTCATAGTAATTCTCTCCCCCTAATGATTTATTATATTTTAATTGCATATCTAAGGTGATTCCAAAAACAGCCGTTCGTATAAGTTGTTTTTATAAACACTTAATGCAATTATTTATTTAGATACTTTCTAAAACGGTTCTAAAACAGTTTGAGTTACCCGTTCAAGACCAAGTTTTAATCAAACAACAAACTATTCCAAACCAATGATAGCGGTTGCTTGAATTATTCTATAATAAGAACACCATCTGGGAATAAATTAAAGAATTAGTTGAAATTAAACAACTGATTAACTGGAATTCTAACTTGATTTACATTTTTTGCTTTGTAGTAATATTCCTATGTTTAGAAGCTTAAAAATTTTTATAGTAAATTTTTTGCCTAAAATATTTAACACATGATTTTTGAAACTCTCTTAAGTCTAATACAAAAACCAAACTAAAAATCAGAAAAAATTTTTGCTTATATTGAAACTAGAAAAATAATTTTAACTAGAACTATTCCCAATTACATTATACTACAAAAAACTTAACTTTACCTTAAAATTTCTCGAAAAATTTAAGGTTTTCCAATGATTTTGAATTCTTAAAAAATCATCAATTCTTTAAAAAAAGTAAAGTGCTTATTAACTTTTAGCATTACTTTCGTTAATTGTCTATTAGGTGATTTCAAAAAAGAACTGATCAACTGCGGTTTCAAAATATCTAGATTGAGGAACTTTGTGACCTAAATACTATATAGGTTATTTTTTAAAACCGCCTTATGTATTTTTAATTTACTGTTCTCTCATCGTAAAAATTTACTGTTCTCTCGTCGTTCATTATATATCCTCTCCCTTCAATATCAGTATACTCCACATATTAACAATAGTGTTTGTCCAAAGTGATTTTAAATATTAGTATGAACAGCTTTAGATTTTTTAGTCATTATTTTTATTAATAAATAAAAAAAAATAACTTCCAAAAATAGAAATTGATATTTTAATCGTTTTTGTTTATTAGAATTACAACTCCATCTCCTGGAAGTATCCAGTCTTTGAAGCCCAATTCCAATCCATTGTCCATGGGTTCCTCAATTAGCTTATCCTTATGATTTCCCATAAAACCAAAACTATGCCATGATAACTGATAAGAAGGGTCATTTAGAATAAAAATAAGATTATATTCCTTACAAGGTTTAGTTATTTTATTTGAAAAACATACGTCATTTAGAGGCACAATAGTTTCAATGATCATATCTATAACTTGCTCTTTTTTTATTTTTACATCCCATGAAGTATGAACATTAATGCAATATGCATCATTGCTTTCTATTGAGCTTTCTTCAATTAAAAGACTGTCGTTGATTTCTTTTGTATAATCCACCGAATCCACTGAAAACTTTTTAATAATATACAGCTTATTTATATCTACATTCTCTACTTTCTGCATTTCTGCCCCAAAGGGGATTGTGATTACGGCCTCCTTTTTTGAAGGATTTACAATTTCAAACTTTTTTCTTATTGTTTTTGCTATATAATTGCCACAAATTTTGCACTCTATCTTGGTTTTATAAAACTTATAATAACAGTCATTTAATAAAGATGATAACTCCTTTTCAAAAAAGTTGTAAAAATTATCTTTGTTGTGGTTGTTATATCTAAAATACAGTTCCGACTCGATTTTTGATTTCAATTCCTTCATTTCGCATTTCGTCAAGCGGTTTATATAACCATTCCTAACAAGTGTTTCTGTCGGTTGCATCCAATTTTTTAATGTATTAACAAGGGTTGATGTTATAACTGCTAAGCCCAAACTTTTTAGCCCCGCAAGCAAGGTGTCGCCTAAAATGCCCAAATAAAATGCGTTTTTGGGAGGAAAAAACAGTTCAAAATATGATGCAGCAAAAATAAGAGTTGTACCAATAAAAAACGAAATAATTGTTACTCTTCGTATTCTCATATTCATTGCATCTATCTCCATTAAACATAATCCTACTATATGTATATTATGTAATTTGGGGATTTATGACTATTATTTATATACTTGGACAATTAGTGTAGGTGTTTTTAAAGGAATTGTTTTGTTTATGACTCAAGTTTTTTTGGTTAAAGGGGTACAAATTGGTGATGTGCTACTTTATAAAATAGCATTAAGGTTGTACCTGCCTCGTTTTACTGTCAAATGACTCCATTCAAAGACTTTCGTATAGAATCTGTAAGACTTCGACAACAGTTTCCGACTCTTTCTAAGAAAATTCGTTTTGCTCATGACTCAAATCTTTTTTAGTTAAAGGGGTACAAATTGGTGATGAGCTACTTTATAAAATAGCATTAAGGTTGTACCTGCCTCGTTTTAGTGTAAAATGACTTCATTCGAAGACCTTCGCATAGAATCTGTAAGCCTTGTCTTGATAATTTTTCGCCGCGTCTTAAGGACATCCTTGTCCTAGACGCTAAAAATGCCATCCTTGGCATTTTTGCTTCAAATTATCAAGACTTCGGCAACAGATTCTAATGCTCAGGTCTAAGAATTACGTCATTTGACACTAAAACAGGCTCTAACTTTAATTGAGGTTGTGCGCACTAGCTTTTTGGTGTTACTTTTTCATTATTGTTATTTGTATTTTCATTGTTCTTTACTTTTTCTCTATCCTTTTATAACTGCTTTTTTTATAAGTAAGTATATACTTAAAGAAAACAACATTATTAATATTGGAAAACTAAAGAGTGCTGAATATAGGTTTTGTTTATGAAAGCCAAATACCACTTTTAATATTTGACTAATATCAATATTAAAAGCATCTTTAACTATTTCATTGATGTTGTAAGAAAAAACAAAAAGTGTTATAGGAGCTACTGATATAATTATTTTAACTATTTTATTACTTCTGTAATAACAAAGAGATATTAAAATCCCTAAAAATAAAAATGTACTATACATCGCAAACTGCCAAAAAACTGTTCCTAAAATAGTTTGAAGGTCATTTTTCTGAGTCCAATCAACAATTTGAAAAACTTTGTAATTTCCAAATGTCATGTCAAAAGTAGTTGGACATTTTGCGAAGATATTTTGCACTCTATTTATTGTTACATCTAGTATAGACATGGCAAAAGTCATTGGAAATATACTTATTACTAATCCTCTAAAAAATGTTTTCCTTGAAATATTATTGGCTTGTGAAAACAAAAAATTTGCTTTAAAATAATTAAGTCCAAAAACAAATAAAAATACCATTGTGGAAAAATCCAACCCCGACGAACTTCCTTTTCCATTTGTTCCTGCTATTAATGCTGATATAAGTATTATTACCATTGAGTATATCAAATAGTAAACTCCTATTGCACCAATCGAACTTAGAATTTGATATTTTGCAACTTTTAGTCCTTTCATTGATTCACCCCTCCTGTACTAGTTAAATATATAAACAGCTTTTGAAGTTCCAATTTAGTAAGTTCTAATTTTAAAGATTCTGCATTCTTTTTATCGGTGTCAGTTATTTTTTCTTGTATTATTGCTGATTTAAAAGATGCCATTTTCTCAATGTAAATACATTTTTTGCCCAAAATATATTTATCTATGTTCTCAGAAGAACCAGATACACAATAAGCAGATTTAAGCAAGTTTTCAGTACTATCATCAACCTGAACTTTTTTATTGTTTAGAACTATCACTCTATCTAACATATTGGCAATTTCCTCTATAATGTGAGTGGAAATTATTATTGTTTTGGGCTGTTTTACGAAGTTTTCTAGTAATTCTTTGTAAAAAAGATCCCTGTGATTGGCATCTAAACCTAAAACAGGTTCATCAAATATTATAATACTGGAATTTGTAGATAAAGCAGTAATCAATTTAGCTATGGTATTGTATCCTTTTGAAAGTGATTTGAATTTTTTATTAGGATTTAGGTCGAACTTTTCACATAAATTTGATGCATACTTAAAATCAAAATTTGGATAAAACTCTTTTGTCCAATAAAAAACATCTTTAACTTTCATACTTTCTGGAAAAAGATCTCTCTCAGTCATATAATATATTTTTCCTATTGCATTGTCATTCTCCTTTACCCCTTCACCATCAATAGTTATTTCACCGTCAGTGGGAAACAACCTGTTTGTAATTAGGTTTAAAAGTGTTGTCTTGCCTGCACCATTTCTGCCAAGCAAACCATATATTTTATTAGGCTCAATTTTAAATGAAATATTTTCTAAAGCACATGATTTTCCATAGCACATTGTAATTTTCTTTACATCAATTTCACCCATTATCCTTTTCTCCTTTCTAACATTTTAATTATTTCATCTATTCCAATATCAAGTTTTTTTGCTTCTGTTATGAGATTTTCAATATAATTTTCATAAAAGCTTCTCCTGTGCTTTTTTAGTAATTTTTCTTTTGCTCCTTTACAAACAAACATGCCAATCCCCCGCTTTTTATAAATTATTCCATCATCGACAAGTATATTAAATCCCTTTGCTACTGTAGCCGGATTTATCTTATAGTTAACAGAAATTTCCGTAGTAGAAGGTATCTGCAAATCCTCTTGAAATACACCTCTTAGTATATTGTCTTCAACCGCGTAGGCTAATTGAAGATAAATTGGTACATCACTATTAAAATCAATATTCAATCCTGATCACCTCTCTTCATTCTATGGTTGTTTGGTTCATTGCTTATATAATTAACTATACAACAAATTAAGTTGGATGTCAAATTGTTTGTAAAAAATAGAATATAGATATTCCTATGCTTAGAACAAATGGCTTTAACGCCCTCTTCTTGTCGGACAAGTCAAAGTACAAGGAAGCAGCAGAGGAGAATTTGTATTTTTGGATGAATGCATTGTAAACAACTTAAATCCTTGAATTTTCAGCATTTTAATAGCTTTTTTTTGAAAAATCAATGCACTTTCTTAAGAAATAAAAAACTGGTAAGTTACCACCCATTCAATTATGGTAATTTACCAGTTTCCTTTTCAATTATAATAAAAAATATACATTACTGCTCTATAGGAAATTTGTCTATTAATCCCAAAAGCCTACTTCTCAAATATGCAAAGTCAATTGCATTTACATCTCCATCACCATTAACATCTGCAGTCTTTTTACCCTCGCTATATGTAAAACCATCAGTCAAACCTAACAAATACATCCTTACCTCGGCAAAATCCAGGGCGTTAAAACTTTTGTCACCATTAGCATCTCCATAGATGATTTCTGAAGGATTAGTTGTCAAACCGTTTGACAATGCTTTTGCAAAATCAAATCCCAGGTCGAGAATTCCCTGTGTTTTATAATGCGTACCGTCTGTTTCATAATCTTTTGTATCAAATATTTCTACATTAGGTACGTTCTCTGATATGTTAATCTCAGCCTGCCTTACAATTTCATTTTCTATCCATACATCTGAATCATCAATCATTGCAATTACAAAGGGCAATGAAGGAGCATCAAATTCTTGTCTAACATCATTAATGAAAGCGGTCAAGCTGCTTTCGTATTCATTTGCGGGGTATATATTACATGCATCAGATTCACCTTGCATCCAGCACATTCCTGACAATTCATAATCAACACTTGGATCAAGTGCACCTAAAGCCTTGTCAACTGTATCTATTAAATTATTATAAAGTTCACCGGTTGTTCCTCCTGCACTTGGAGGACGCCAATCACCTTGTAAAGATGTTCCTGACCATCCGCATTTAATAATAAGGATTTCACTTTCAGGATATGCTTTTGAAATATCTATTCCAAAAGATAATTCTGGGCCAAAACAACCACCTCCGCTACCAAATCCTGGTTCTAACGAACTCCAAACTCCCTTCACAGAAGATTCAGCAGTACCTTCAACGTATATCTTAACTCTTTCCTGAACACCAAGGTATTCTTCTGAAAGCTCATGATTCATTCCTACACCTGCCATATTTGATTGCCCAGCAAGTATATACACTTTTTGCTTAGACGAGGTACTTGCACTATATACTTCTTTTGATGAAACACTAAATATAAGTGGTACTAAAAAACATATAAACACTAAGTAAAGACTAGATTTTTTCATAAGATCCTATAACTCCCCTTTCTTAATACTATTAATATAATCTTTTAGAAAATGTAAAATCAAAAAAACATATAAATAATGAATATGTTTTTTTTAAAACTCCATAAAACATATTTTATATTGGAATTTCTTTTATAATGGATAGCAAGTATTTTCTAAAAATACCGAAATCAATAGAATTCACACTACCATCCCTATTTAAATCTCCAGATTGTTCCCAATTATCACCAAGCTTGTCCTTGTTCATTCCTAGAAGATACATTCTCATAACACCAAAATCAATGGCATTAACATTTCCATCACCTGTTAGATCTCCATATATAATGTCAGGCTTTATAGTAGGTGTTGGAGTAGGCGTAACAATTACCGTTCCAGGCTCATTTCCCCATTCTAATTTACCCTTAACATATCCTGTAACTTTTGACCAATCCTCATAATCACCACCACCGTCGTTGAATGAGTAGTCGTTTGACAGGTCATAATCACTCCAATTAGTCTTCCAAAAACGAGTCGCAAAATAAAATGATTCTTGAGGTTCAAGTTCTCCTGTTTTAAATGACACTTCAAAATAGTAATCCGCATTATCTGTAGTATCTTCCATTTTAACAAACTCACCTGTAACATTTCCTTCACCTAGTACGGTATAATCACAGGAGAAAGTTTGTTCACTATCGCCATCAATGGTATAGTAATATCTTATTTTAACATCACTTAAATCCAATGTTTTATCCGTTGGGTTCATAATACAAAACTTTGGAGCTATTTGATTTGATGAATGAAAAGTACTGTTGTACATTTGTATTATCATATTTCTAGCTGGCGTCGGCGTTGTTATAGGTGTTGGAGTAAACGTAATTGAAGGATCTCTATAAGGTTCTTTACCGTATACAAGTTCTCCATCTTTATATATTGGAATACATTGAGTTTTGAAAAACTCGGTCTTTTCAGTAGGTAAACCCTCTCTAGAATAATCATTTGTTTCATCATAACATGTTGCATTACTAGTATAAATCTTAAACTGAAATTGACTTTTTCCAAACATTTCAACCGAATCTGGCCAGTAAATTTCTGCAAAATAAATATTATTGCTTGGATCCCAAGGCTGAAGTCCCGTTATTTTTGCTCCATTGTCGGTAAAAGCAATTCCTGTTTTAACGTTTTTAACAGAATATCCTTCTTCGTAAAACTCAGTTAAATCAACAAAATACTTAGCTGTAATGCCATTTTCAAAGTGTGGAGGCGCCATATTTACATTATAGAGATTTGTATTAATAACAGACTGCTGTTCATTTTCATATGTAACCTGTGCTTCAATTGAATACTCAGGTGGTCCCGACTCAATGTCCGGGGTATCTTCCGGTTGCTGTTCAGCACCAAAAAGCTCTGTCATTCCGGCCATAGCACCTACAAATCCAGCGTTGTAGTCGAGCCCCACTTCGGTATATACATATTGATTTATATCATCGACATATGAATCGTCGTCCTTTGGTCCACCTACTAAAGCTCCATAAAGTATGTGTCTTTCAGGGTCATCCTTGTCCTCTCTTGTAAGTTCTCCTTCTAATCTTCCGCTAGCAGCCCTGTGGTGAGGAAATTTAGGATAATTCTCACCAAAACCTACAACATAAGAACTCTCGCGAGGATTATCGCCCAAAATATAGTCTATCTGACTTTTAGCAAAATCAACATATTTCTGATCCGGACAATATTTATTGTACGCAAGAGCTAAAAAGCTAGCTGATGCTGCATATTTTAAGCAAGCCCATTCATGAAGATATCTCAATCCTCCAGGTGTTGTTTCCAATTCATTCATCCAAAAATACAAATTTTCCTCTGCTGCTTCCTTGTACTTTGGCTTGTCCGATAATTGTGACATCATTAAAAACACTCCGCCAAACACGTCATCCCAGCAGTGTGTCCAATGATTGTAGTACTCAACCTTATCCCCGCCAATACCTCTTTCGGTCATAAAAGTCTCTACATCATCAAGATAACTCTCATCTCCTGTCGCTATTCGTAACCATACAGCTCCCCACATAAGTTCATCATAGTAACTTGCAGGAGTATAATAGGTTTGTGCTTTACTGTTGCCTCTATATTCTTTACCGAAATTATACAATCTTATTGCCGTATCAAGGCATTTCTCACTATATTCTAAATCTCTATCCTTGTAATTTAAATACATTAAGGCAAGAGCCGCTGCTGCATCACCAGCAACATCAGAACCTGGAGTCTCAGGAGTTGCAACAAAATAAGTTGGTCTCTCAGTATCCTGCATTTCAGGAGGACCCCAATAGCTGTGATCGGTGTCACCATCACCAACTTGATAATAAAAGGTCGTGTCATCTACAAAACATTTTATAAAGTAATCACAAAAATGTTTATTGATATTAAGCATATACTCGTCCTGACCTTTTTCAATAAAAGTATCTTTAAACTCATAATATGCCCAGCCTAGTGTCGATGCAGAATATGTCTGAGGTAATCCAAACTTTACATGATCTCCACAGTCGTGAAAACCACCACTTAAATCAACTCCAACATCACTTCCGTCATTTACATGACAAGAATCTCTCCACTTTAATCTGTTGTTGCCTGCATCTTCTCCACACCAATTTGCTTCATAGAATAAGATAGACTTGGCAAAAGCGTCTGCATAATTAAAATCCGATGCTGCTTTTGTCTCATATGTAATACCTCCAACTGACATCAAGATACAAAAAGTCAGCAAAAAAGATATTGTCACTTTTACTTTTCTCACATGTAATACCTCCCCAATTAAAACATTTTATATTTTAAACTTGTTTGTTAAGGTGTTTTAAAATATACCTATTCAATATTTTACGTACAAATCCTATCATCAAAGCTTTTAAGCTCCCAATCATAGGGACATTACTTTGCTATGCAAAAAATCGCATCAAATTTTTTTAAAACTCCTTTTGACAAGTTATTTGAACTTTCCTTATTTAAAAATATTATATCATTTTTCCATACTTTTATAAACGTTTTATTACAGTGTATAATTGTGTTTATTTAAAAAACAAACCAACTCAATCGTCCATAATAGGTTTATATTAGATTTTATGTAATTATATGTTAGTTATTAACTTGACATATTTACTCTCATATAGTAATATATAATTATAATATAGTAACTTTTTAATGTACTCTCATAAAAGCAATTTTTAATCCACTTCTAAATACAAATCAGAAGTTTCTTTAGAGTTTTGCCGACAAAATTACACTTTTAAAAATTTGCAATTTAGGTATTTAGAGAAAATTTTTAGTTAACATTTATGGTTTAAAATCAGCTAAATCAAATTTTTTTAAACTCCATTTAAAAAGCATTTTAAATCATATAAGGCGGTTTCAAAAAATAACCTATACAGCATTCAGGTTATAAATCCTTTCAATATAGATTTTTTGAAACCGCAATTGACCAGTTATTTTTTTGGAATTACCTAATTCTATTTTTTGAGATGAAAATATACATCAAACTATTATAGTTAAATAAAACAAATTAATATGCCTTTTAAACTTCTATTTAGTATATATAATTTTCATTCTTTATTATTTTTTTAGATGATTTTAGTTTTTATTTTGAGTAATCAATTAACTAATAAGTGGAGGTATTCTATGTTACACAAATTTTCAAAAAGATTTTTAAGTTCTTTTATGTCAATTATTTTTATTTTAACAATTACATTATCAGGCATTGGCCTTATGACTGAAGATGCATATGCTGCTATAAGTGCTTTTTCTCGAATTGAAGCAGAAAATTACAGCAGTATGAATTCTTCAACTATTGAGCAAGTCTCTATTCTATCAGGAGGATATGGATTAGGTTATATCACAAGAGATGACTATATAGCATACAATAACATAGACTTTGGTAGTATCGGAACATCTGCATTTAAAGTAAAAATTGCGACTGATTCTACAATTTTCATACAATTAAGAGCAGGAAGTCCAACCGGTACTCTTTTAGGTAGTGCAAACGTTTATCCTACAGGTGGTTATGATTACTATCAGGAAATATCCTTTAGTACAAGCAATATTACAAATGTTGTGGATTTATATATTATCTTTGGTGGTCCATTAAATATTGACTGGTTTACGTTCACTCAAGCTGATACATCATCTAATACTATAAAAAGTGCTTTTTCTCGAATTGAAGCTGAGGACTTTAGTAAACTTAATGGTTCTGACATTCAAACTGTATATACTCCTACTGGTAGTGGGCTAGGTTATATAACAGCTGGAGATGAGGCTATTTATAATAATTTGGACTTTAGTGACGGTGCTTCCCTTTTCAAGGCCAGTTTTGCAACAGACTCAGATACCTATATTGAAATAAGAGCAGGTGGTTCAAATGGACCCCTTGTAGGCAATATACCAATATCATCTACAGGAGGATTTAACACATATGTTGAAATGTCCTGTGATATAAACGCTATATCAGGTGTAAACGATATATATATTATATTCGGAGAGTCTATTAATATTGATTGGTTTACTTTTGCTGAGGGTGTAAACCCGAACACTGCCCCAATCATAACTCCTCCACCCGAACCAAAAGTAAAAAGTGCTTTTTCTCAAATTGAAGCTGAAAAATACGATAGTAAGAGTTCTTTTTATATTCAAACCTTCGGAATAGCCGATGGAACAGCAACAGGTTACATCATGCCAGGAGACAGTATACAATTTAGCAAAGTAGATTTTGGAAGTGGAGCAAAATCTTTTAAAGCAAGAGTATCTGCATCAGAGAGCTGCAATTTAGAAATCAGAGTAGGAAGCTTGACAGGTGAACTGGTCGGTATAATACCCATATCTCCAACAGGAAATTGGGATACATACGAAGAAATCTCTTTTGATGTATCAAGTATTACAGGTGTTCAAGATCTATATATTATATTTGGTGGCTATATTAATATTGATTGGTTTATGTTTACACCGATAACACCAGAAACTATAATAGATGCCTTTTACAAAATACAGGCTGAAGACTATACGAATGTCAGTAATGATAGTATTAAACCTATTGATTTTACCCCTAGTGATATTGCAATTGCCTATATTCAAAGTGGAGACTATATAAATTTTAACAATGTAGATTTTAAAACTGGTGCATTGTCGTTTAAAGCAAATGCCGCATGTGCTTCAGGTTCAACTACTGATATTCAAATTAGATTAGGAAGTTCAACCGGTACTCTTTTAGGTACTTTATCGGTTCCATCATCGGGAAGTTGGGATATATATAATGAATTATCCTGTAATATAAGTAATGTTACTGGAACCCATAATCTGTATTTAGTATTTAGTGGACCCATTGTCTTAGACTGGTTAATATTTTCAGAAGACGAATTATCTGCTTCACCGACACCTACTTCTTCTCCTGCCACCACACCTTCTACTCCTACACCAATCGCTACTAACGCAACACCCACAGAAATTAATATTGTTCAACCCGATGTTACTTCATCAAGAGTCGGACCAACCAAAGCAGAGCTAGCTTCCATAAAAGACATCTCATATTTACAAAGCGGTGATTTTTCGCTAAATGGTTTGGGGGCTCTAAAGGAGAAAAAAGAAATAGTACTTCTTGTTGATAATGGCGTAAGTACAAGCTATCTAAGAATTGATAGTTTAACTCCATTAGATTATGGCATATTCGCCAAAAATAATATACGTGGTGTTGGAAATGAAGCAATTGTAAAAGGAAGCGTGCATGCCAATAATAATTTAGAGTCATACATTGCTAATTTAAACGTATCTGGAAGTTGTACTGCATCATCTTTTACTCTTGGATATGGCTCTGTAATTGAGGGAGGTACTTCAACTATTACTACTCCTTTGGAAATGCCTGTATTTCATGATAAGCTAATTGATGAAGCCACTGCAAATTCAATGGTGTTTGACCCATCTGATTATGAAGTTGGAGGGAATTATAATTTCCCTGGACAGCCTGGATTTAATATAAGGTTTGAAAGCAATAATACTTTCGTTATAACCGGAAGCGGAACATTTAATATGTCCTCATCAATGTATTTTAAAGGAAACGTTCGAATTTCTGTTCCATATATAGTTAATACAGATTCCAACTTTTTAGTTGCCGACGGTTCTGTTAATATTGAAGGTCATGATATAAATAACGCAGAATTAGATGAAGATGAAATCAATGATACTACCAATCTTCTCAATATATACTCTATACACGGAAGAATTTTTGTAGCTACCGAAAGAAGTAAAATATATGGAAACCTTTATGCTGCTGGTATTGAAGGAAACCCCTTATATACAAACGATGTAGGAGTTGTTCTTCTTCAAGGAATGAGCACCGATATTTACGGTTCAGTCATTGCAGGTAGTGATGTAAGAATAGAAGGAAGCTCATCTAGTTTTGATAGTACTACAGCAATAGGTTCAAAAGTAGAGTCAAAGTACTTAAAGGTTGATACCCCAGTAACATCAAAGGATATTGCCAAAGAAATTGTCAACTCTTTTTCAGGTACTGACACAAAAATGTCAGCCTTGCAGTATTCAGATTCGGCAAATTTAAACACCTTTGAGCTATTTGACCTTTCAGACTCGGCAAATATTACCGCATTAGAAAATGTTATAGATGATTTTCCAGAAGTTACAACGGGTTTTAGTAATATGGGAGATGCCCTACGGCGTGGCTATCATCTTTTAAACGATCCTTCAAAATCTTCTATTGACGCTGCTAAATATATAGTTGTACTTGCTGCGAACGCTCCTAATAAGTGGACAAGCAATGGAAATATTTTTTTAAGTCCTAAAATAACATCCGGCGATGCTTCATACATAAAAGGTGACGGCATTACAGATGCCGATGGAAAATCACTTGATTATGCAGTTACTATAGGTGCTATAATAGAAACAAGTGATATTAAAACTGTATTTGTAAATACTTCAAAAAATGATATATCTGATAAATTAGAACAAATTGCATCAGTTTCGGATTCAATTAAATCTCCTTCCGGGAAAAATTACTTTAATGCAAGTTCAATATCAGATTTATCAGTAATATATAAAACAATACTGTTGGAGCCGCCTATAAATGCAGTATTACACAATGCATATTATGAAGAGCTTTTCCCTGAAGGAATTAAACTCATAGAAGGACCTCCAGGATCCGTTATTGGCACAGAAATAATTGATGGTGTTACAAGATACAAGCTTTCCGCAAACCTCGATATAAATCTTTCTTATGACGGAACAAAGTATGAAATTGAACCCTTCACCATGGATGTAAAAATACGGCCATTAATACTAGGTGACATAGTATTTAAAGGTGAAGATTCAAAAATTGTTTACTATATTGATTACGTTGATGTTAATGGTAAAGAGCGATCTGCATACTGTGAAAATTATTTCAACAGCTTTACTGTAAATGTTTTTATGACAATAGATGTTTCTTAATGTTATTTAAAACCTCCTGCCATTTATTAAATAACAGGAGGTTTTTTTAGGTATTTCTTTATAAATTATATCTCTAAAAAAGGGGTATGCTTTTTTTAAATGTAAGTACTCATCTTCTAAGAAATAACGAAAAAATACCTTCCCATTCTCATATTGTGAAACATTATCAAATCAAGTTTTTTCGTTATCCAAGAGTTAGAACTTATATTTAATCGTTCCTAACTCATTCAATTTTGTCCTAAAAGCTTTTTTCTCATAAATCCGAAATCTATAGCATTTTGGTCCCCATCGCCATTCATGTCTGCAGCTATATGCCAGTACTGATATTTTTCAACATCCATACCTAATAGAATCATTCTGAATGTACCAAAATCAAGTGAATTAAAAACACCGTCACCATTAACATCACCTTTAACAACTGATGAAGGTGTTGGGGTAGAAATTGGTGTAGTAGTAGGTGCAGTAGTTGGTGTTGTATTTGAATTTTTTATAGCATTTTTGTAAGCCTCAAGTGTCGCATCACTTGAGTTGATTCTCCAATCAGTTTCTTTATCGTGACTGAACCAAACTGCCGCAAAAATTTTGTCATATGATGATTTGATTCTATTAAAAGAATCAGTAATCCATTGTGCCTTGTTTCCGCCTATTTCCGCTGAAGCCCATTCAGCTATAATAATTTGCTTATCATAATTTTTCAAACTATTATATCCTCTTAAATAAATCTGATCAAAAGACTGCCATGTGCTTCCCCAAGATTGTGTAGTCCCCCAATTATAACCATCTATAGAATTGTAATCCACATAATCATCACCGGGATAATGTCCTGTATAAGATGTATTTGGACCAACGTTATCACAGTTTATATTATATACCCATTTTACATTACTTGCGCCCTCACTTCTGAAAATATCTACAATACGTCTGAATGCAGATATATATGTACTATTTGTATTTAATCCTCCCTCATAACCCATGGCCCAAGGATACCAATCACCATTGGCCTCATGTAAAGGTCTTAACCAAATTTCCTCTCCGTACGACTTCATATCCTGTGCCATTTTTCTAATATAACTATCGGTTTCTCCATTCATAATTTGGACAGTATTATATTGCCAAGGTTCCCACGTAAGCAATAATATTGCATCATTTGCATATACAGGATCTGCATGTAACTTAACAAAATCAAAATTAGTGTTCCAGTCAAAAAACATATGTACGATATCCAAATCTCTGCCTTCTAACTGATTAAATTCTTTAATTCCACTATCAGTTGGTTGGAAACCTAACCAAGCACCAACTTTTAGTTCATCTCCGGCATAGCTTTTACTTGTCGGAATTAATGATATACATAATAATATCACTGCTGCTAAAATAGAGAGTTTCTTTTGCTTGAACATAAAATTTCCTCCTAAAATTAATCTTTATTTTCTCCAAAAACACTCTGATCACGTAATCCTATTTTTTTAGAAATATGATGGTAAATGCAGGTTTTTTGAACACCACTTAACCAGTTATTTTTATAAAAATGACCTAATTTAAATTTTAAGTTTGTCACTTAAAAAACTGGCCAATTGGTTTGAATCCCTTATAATAATTTTATATTATGCATACTGATAATATCAATTAGCATTATTTTTAAAGTATTATATCTTTTTTGGACGAAAATTTGCTTTACTCATAACTTTAAATCTTTTTTTGTTAAGGATACAAATTAATGATAAATATATTTTATAACTATCATTAAGGTTGTACCTGCCTCGTTTTAGTGTCAACTGACTCCATTCGAAGACCTTCGCATAGAATCTGTAAGCCTTGGATTCATAATTTTTCGCCGCGTATTAAGGACATCCTGTCCTATACGCTAAAAATGCCATCCGTGGCATTTTTGCTTCAAATTATCAATCCTTCAGCTACAGCTTCTAATGCTCACGTCTAAGAATTACGTCATTTGACACTAAAACAGGTTCTACTTTTAATTAGGATCTTTATTTTTGTTCTTTACATTTTCTAGGTCTCTTGTAAATTCCTATACTTGGACGAAAATTTGAAAACAGCTGAGGGTGTGATCAACCTTTTTGTAACATATTATGGAAAGATCATCTGCGTAGAGGCTTAGAGAATGTTAACGAAGCGAAGGATTAGTCGAATCACTTTTCTACGCGAAGCGAGTTTTGATTCGACCCGTAGCAAGTTTACATTCTCTTAGGCTCGGAGCTTTAGTTCTTGGAATAATATGTTACAAAATCAAAAACTGCACCCAACATCTGAAATGTTATTGACTTTTTCTTATCAATTGAGAATAATACTGTCCTGGAGATATACCTTCATATCTCTTAAACATGCGAATAAAAGTTACAACACCACTACAACCCACTCTTTGTGCAATTTCATAAATTTTTAAATTCTCTTCCTTTGTCATAAGCTCTTTAGATATTTTAACTCTGTAAAGATTCAAATAATCTTTAAAGTTTTGACCAGTATAATATTTAAACATTGTACTAAGATATGAACTAGACATATTGAAATATTCTGATATATCATTTAGTGAAACATCATTTATATAGTTTTCATGTATATAATTAATCATTTTATTAGCCATAGATCTATCATATTTGTTATCCTTCAAAGCATATTCTATAGCACATTCCAAACTCATACTATGTCCTTCATTCCATGAAGAATCAAAAGCCTCTATATCCATCTTGTCACGAAGATTATTAAGTCTATTTCTAAATGAATTAATGTCGTCAACAGCCAGCAAATTCCCTACTGTCTGAAATAACTTATCTGCTGCTGAATATAGGCAAGAGGCTCTATTGTAATCTTCAAGCATTGTTGAAACGGTAGCAAGTCCCTCAAATATCAGAAAAATATAACTAAGTGTATTTTGCTTTATTTCAATATAAATCTTTAATCCTATTATAAATAGCTCCTCAGCTTTTAAATAATTTCCCCTATCTAATTCCAACTCAGCTAAGTTGCGATATACCCAAGGCACATCACCTTTATAACCTGTTTCATTTAATATTGATAGGCTTTCATTAAATAATTCATATGCCTTATTTAATTGGCCCATATAGTGGTATATTTCACCCAATTCTTTCTTGATATACGCTATTATAGACCTATATCCCAGTTCATATCCAATATTTAAACTCTTTAAATAATAGCTCTGTGCAACTGTATTATCCCCTTGGGAACGAGCCAATTCTGCAATGTTTATTAAAGCAAAGGCTATTTCTACTCTATCCTTTATTTCTTCACAACTCAAAAGATATTTATGAAACATTTGCATTGCCTCAGTAAATTCACCCTTACTCCTCAGAACCAAACCCATACGCCCATATACCCTCAATATACCATATCTGTCGTTACATTTTTTATAAATACTAAGACTTTCATTTAAGCACATTTCTGCTTTATCATATGAGCCTTTAAAATAATAAACTTGGCCCAGTTCTTGAAGAACCTCTGCAATACCATGTTTGTAATCAGCCTCTCTATATATGCTCAAACTTTGATTCAATAATTCCACTTCATATTGTAAATTGCCTGATATATTATTGGCTAATGCCAAATTATACCTGATTGCAGCTTCACCCATAAGATCATTATTTTCCATTGCTAATGCTAAACCTTTTTCAAAAATATCTACTGCTCCCTTATGATTACCATTCAAAGAAACAAATCTGCCATACCATTGGTATGCTTTTACTAAAAGTTTCACATTCGAAAAATTATCCTGTCTTTGTATTATTGATTTCAATATATTTTGACCTCTATCCCAATATCCTCTTGCTTCCCAGTAATACCCTAGTGATACGGCAAGTTCCAACTCTTTTTCAAAACAATTTGTTGAAATATAATGCTCTAATGTATAAGAAATATCCAAATATGTCCCATCTAGCATACTAAAACTTTTTTGACGGTTGGAACGATAAAAATTCTTTTTGGCATCAAGAGCATATGAAAAATAATAATCTGCATGGCATTTTTTAATAAACTTCTTTTCTGAATCTGTTGACAATAGCTCAACTGCATATTCCCTAATCGTTTCGAGCATATTAAAGATTAATCCTTCTTCCTCAGATTTTGAATCTATCATCAACATGCTTTTATTTGTTAAACACAATAATTCATCATATAAATTTTCGATTCCATTATTTTTATTTATTACAGCTTGTGCTGCCTTTATATTGAATTTACCTTTAAAGACACCAATCTTTATAAAGATTCTTTTTTGGTTTGTACTTAGTAGGTTATATCCCCACAAAATAGTTTTTTTCATTGTGCGCTGACGATCGGGTAAATTATTAGCCCCATCTATAAGCCAACTTAAGCGATTTTGATTCTGATTTAGCATCGATTGTATTGATATTTTATCAATGTTTGCTGCTGCAAGTTCAATAGCTAAGGGTATTCCCTCAAGAAATGCACATAGCTTTGCTATCTTTGAGGCATTTTCCTCTGTAATACTAAAATCGTTTTTAATAGCCTTGGCTCTAGACAAAAACAAACTTATAGATGGTTGTTTTTCAACAACTTCAAGATCATGTGAACTTTTCAAATCTGGAATTTCTAAAGGAGGAATACTAAATAAATGTTCTCCATAGAGTTTCAAAGGTTGACGACTTGTTACAAGTATGGAAAAATCAGCTGCTACAGTGAGCATTTCTGCTAATACTTTTGCAGAATCAATAATTTGTTCAAAATTATCAAGAACAATAAGCATTTTTTTGTTTTTTAAAGTGCTTTTAATAGAGTCTAATGTGTTGTGTCCTTTTATTTCAGGTATATTTAACACTTTTGCAATGTGAGATATCAATAGCTTTGTTTTCGTGATCTCAGATAAAGAAATCCAAAAAACTCCATCATTATATTTGGAAAGGCATAATAAAGCAACCTTAAGTGCTAATCTACTTTTACCTATTCCCCCAGGACCAATAAGTGTTACAAGTCTAGCTTTTTCAAGCAAACTGTAAATTTTCCGAATCTCCTCTTCACGACCTACAAATTCGGTTGTCTCAGATGGTAAATTGTTTCTAGGAAAAAATTTGTTTTTATTTCTAATTTCATTTACCAAAATTGTCAAGACCACCTCATTTGTGCTCCATCCTTTTTGACTATCATATATTAAAATCTCTTTTTCAATAAGAAACTCAATTTCAGTCTTTATATATTTAGGCAGTCCATTTGTTTTGTTATATAAGTATTCAAGCAAAATTCTAGGAGGTTTGTCCCATTCAAGTTCAGTCGTAAAAAACTGATAGAATCCTTTTGGTGACAGTGGCTCTAAGAATATGGTCCTATAAATGGGGATATCAATATAATCGATAATTGTAGTTAAGTTAAATTGAGTTGAATAAATCAGGGCTATAACATAATTTGTCTCGCTAGATAATAGCTTATCAATAACATTTATAGTGTCTTTATCAATTTGATCGATGTTATCAATAATTATTATTTGGCCATTTGTTTTACTATTATCTGTTTTTTTTAATAAGTCGCTTTCAATATTTTGGTACTCCTTTATACTGAAATTTTTTAATTTATCTATTAATTTATCATATCTATATTCATTAATATTAATAACTTCATAATTATGCTTTAGAGAAATATCAGAAGCTATATTTAGAAAGTGCTTTGCTCCGGACTCCTCATTTGCAACAACTCTTAATATACCGCGTTTTTTGGGGGTTAATTGTTTTAAAAAGTCTGTAAGAATATAAATATCTCTATCTTGATCTATTAACTTAGAACTATTATTGAATTCATAATTATTTATCATACATACCATCTCAATCTATATTAAGAAATATCATAATCTTTTCTGTTATTTATATTATATCATACCTTTTCCTTTAAAAAAAAGCATGGGCGCAGGCTAATTTTTTATGAAGGAAAATCTTTATAAATAGGGGTTCTTTTTCAATATGCACCCATGCCACATTAATAGATTATTCTATTTTTTATCCTTTTACTGCACCAGAGGTCAAACTCCTCTGAACCTGATTACTCATCAGTATATAAATTAACACTGTCGGAAGTGTTGCAATTACAAGCCCCGCACCAATTGGTCCCCAATTGGTAGAATACTGACCTACCATGGACATAATTCCTACAGTAAGTGTTTTGTACTGCTGCTTGCTTATAAAAGTTACTGCAAACATCAATTCATTCCACGTAAACAAATAGGTGAATATCGAAACAGTAGCCAAAGCAGGTCTTATAATCGGTAAAATAACTCTGAAAAATGACTGGTATATGTTACATCCGTCCATAAGCGCTGCCTCTTCCAATTCTTTAGGTATAGATTGCAGAAAACTTGTAAGAATAAAAATCGCCATTGGAAGTGCAAATGCAGTATATGGAACTATTAACGCCCAAAGTGTGTCATAAAGCCCTAAGTTTTTAAGAATCAAAAATAAAGGCAGTAATGCTGCATGAACTGGAATCATCATTCCCATTAAAAAAATTGTTAAAATGGGCTTACTCAGTTTCCACTTCATCCTTACGATAGCATAGGCCGTCATACTTGCCAGCAATCCTGAAACTATTATTGTTACCCCTGTTACAATAACACTATTAAAGAAAAACAAACCTACCTTGCCTCCAACAAAAGCCTGCTTGTAGTTTTGCCACATAAACTTTTCTGGAAGGCCTATTATATTTCCACCAAATATCTCCGAATTACTCTTAAGTGAGAAAAATATCAGCCATATAAGGGGAAATATCTGAATAATAGCAACACCTGCCAAAGCTATGCTTACAATGCTACTTCTTGATTTCTTTATTTGCATGTCCGTACCCCCTTTATCCTTTTAAGGCAAAATCAAAGAACAACTTATTAGCAACTTTTTTTACTCGTCCCTTAATAAGTGAATTGTTCAACCTTGAAGAATTTTTGAACCAATACTGTAAACAAGAGGCACTCAACAACGATAAATACAGCCATAGCACTCCCTGATCCATACATATATTTATTAAATATTGTGTTATACATCAAAGTACTAGGTACTTCGCTTGAATGAACGGGACCTCCGTTTGTTAGTATATACACAAGGTCAAAAACCTTGAGAGATCCTATTATTGCAAAAATCGTTGAAACTTTGATAATAGGTTTTATAAGTGGTATTGTTATTTGAACCGCTGTTTTAAGCCAGGACGCTCCATCTATTTTTGCTGCCTCGTATATTTCGTCGGGTATGGTTTTTATTGAAGCATACATCAAAAGCATATGATAGCCTATATATTGCCACACAATAGGAACGAAAGCAGCTAGAAGTGACGTTTTTATATCTCCTAACCACGCCCTTGTCAAAGAACCCAGCCCCACATTTTCCAACAATGTGTTAAGTAAACCGTAGGATGGGTTATATATTTTCATCCACAGTTGACCTATAACGACAGTTGATATAATAACTGGTATGAAAAAAACCGTTCTATAAAAATTCTCCCCTTTAACACCCGATGCAAGAATCAGGGCAAGCACAAGGGCTATTGGCAATTGTACAAAAACCGATAATACTGCAAGAATTACAGAGTTTTTAGCCGCCTTGCCGAAACCTCCAGTGCTTCCTGTAAACAAATCAATATAATTTTTTAGTCCAATAAAAGTCCCTTCTCCGATACCATCCCATTTAAGCATGCTGTAGTAGCCTGAAAGAAATATCGGCACTATTACTATTACTACAAACAATATAAATGTCGGTAACACAAAGATTGATATTGCCACTCTATCTCTAAGTACTCTGTCCATTATTTCACCCCTTGATGATAGTAGTTAAGGCCTTAGTGAGTTTCAAAAAATACATATTCATTATTTCTGTTCCAAAACCTATCATGGAAGCTTTTAAGCTTCCAATCATAGGAACATTATTTTGCTATGCAAAAAATGACATCTAATTTTTTGAAACTTCAGTTGACCAGTTATCTTTTTGACCTTACCTCAGCCTTAGGCGGTTTCAAAAAATAACCTATACAGTATTAAGGTCATAAACCCCTTCAATCTAGATTTTTTGAAACCGCAATTGACCAGTTAATTTTTTTGGAATCACCTTAACTACTATCGAGCATTTTTTATTCATTAGGCGATTTCAAAAAATAAACTATACAATATTTGGTCATAAAGCCCTTGAATCTAAATTTTTTGAAACCACAATTGACCAGTTATTTTTTTGAAATCACCTTAAGCCGTGATGTTTAACTCAAACTCAAGTTTACTCATTTTTCTGTATTAAGCTTTTGCATTTCTTCAGCAAACTGTTCGGGAGTTTTTGTCCCCGCAAAAATTTCTGCTACAAGGCTTTTATGAACATCTGCATCTGCTCCTTCAAGGAATGTGTCCCATGCTAACACAAAACCTGTTGAATCTTCTACCAATTCGAAAATCTGAGCATTTATATCATCTTCTTCATCTAAAAGTTCTGATTTATCATCTTCGCTTTTCCACACAGGAAGTCCATATCCTTCTTTTGCGGAATAATCAGACATTTTTTGTGATATATATTTTACAGCTTTTACTGCCTCTTCTTTCACGTCACTTCTAGAGCTTACCATAAAGCTTTCAATTGATCCTCCAAGAAAACCATCGGGGTCTCCTGCGGCATCTTTAATTGAGGGGAAATTCTTACATACAACTTTCCCTTTTATTGAGCTGTCAGCTTCGTTCCACTGACCTGCTGCCCAGTTGCCCATATAATACATTGCTACCTTCCCTTGTTTGAAGGAAGCCTCGGATTCGTCTTTTGTAAGAGCCATTACTCCTCTATCAAAGGCACCAGCTTTAACTAGCTCTTCAAGTTTTGCTGCTGATTCAATAAACTCAGGCTGGTTGAATGAAGTCTCCTTATTCAGAGCCTTATTGCACAATTTTACTCCAGCTGTACGTATGGCAAGAATATTCTGAAAGAACATGCCGGGCCATCTTTCCTTCTCACCGCATGTAATAGGTATAACATCTGCATCATTGAAAACTTCAACAGCATGTAACAACTCATCATAAGTTTCAGGAATTTTTACATTATGCTGATCAAATAGTTCCTGGTTACAATAAAGAACTGCAGCCCACATGTACATGGGCAATCCATATATCTTTTCGTCATACATAAAGTTATCTATTGTTCCTGTTGAAATCTTTTCTTTTGTACCATCATCCAAATAATCGTCTAACGCTAAGACACTACCTGATTTTACAAAGGGTTTTGCAAAACCAGCTCCCCAAGTAAAAAATATGTCTGGTTCTTCTTGTACTGCAATAGAGGTCTTAATTTTGGTCTTGTACGCCTCATTCTCATATGCATCAACTTCTAGTTTAATGTTTGGGTTTTCCTTTTGATAATCTTTAATTATCTGTTCGAAAGGCTTCTTTTGTGTTTCGTTATCTGATGCCCAAATGTGCCAAAGCTTAATTGTGACCTTCTCTTCACCATTATTACCTGTGCCAGTTCCAATTTCGCTACCTGTTGAATTATCAGTTACACATGCACTAAGTCCGAAAATCATTGCCCCTGCAATTAATCCACAAAACATTTTAGAAATAAACCTGTTCATAATCAGTCCCCCTTCTATTTCAAAGTTGAGTAATTACTCTTCAATACTATATTACTGTTTGCCTTAAATTAAATAAACGTATAGTTTTTACTAAAAAGAGTAATTATTTTACTCCAAAATGATAAAAGCCCGACTACTTAAGTTCGGTCAGGCTTCTATACTATATAATAGTCAAAAAGTTTATTACATTAGGCGGTTTCAAAAAATAACCTATACAGTATTCAGGTCACAAAGTCTTTCAATCTAGATTTTTTGAAACCGCAGTTGACCAGTTATTATTTAGGAATCACCTTATATCTTTTATAGTCTGTCATTCAAGAAGATTTGCTTCGCTCATGACTTTAAATCTTTTTTTATTAAGGATACAAATTAATGATAGTGATATTTTATAAGCTATATACATTAATGTTGTACCTGCCTCGTTTTAGTGACAAATGTCTCCATTCAAAGACCTTCGCATAGAATCTGTAAGCCTCAGCTTGATAATTTTTCGCCCGCGTATTAAGGACATCCTGTCCTATACGCTAAAAATGCCATCCGTGGCATTTTTGCTTCAAATCATCGCGCCTTCGGCAACAGCTTCTAATGCTCACGTCTGAGAATTACGTCATTTGACACTAAAACAGGTTGTACTCTTAATTAAGCTCTTTATTTTTTGCTTTTACATTATCTAGGTGTTTTATAAATCCATATACTCTAAAAAAAATAGCCTATACTACATTCAAATCACAAATTCCCTAGTGAAGCTAAAAGCTTCCAACCATAGCATCAAGACTTTTTAAATTCGTTAACAGACATTTTAACATACTTCTTAAAACACTTTCCAAAATAATTAGGATCAGGGATTCCTACTTCTTCAGCAACCTCATAAAGCATGAGGTCAGTATCTTTAAAAAACTGCATTGCCTTTTCAATTCTTATTCCTGTCAGATATTCTACAAAAGAATGTTTTGTTTCTTGCTTAAAGGTTCTACTCAAATAACTTGAATTTAGATGAAACTCCTTTGCAACAACGGACAGCGACAACTCAGGATTTGATAAGTGCTCATTTAAAAAGTTCATTATATCTTTTATAACCCTGCTTGTTTTTCTAGTTCTAATATTTCTGACCATTTTAACAATATGATTTATCATTTCCAACAAATATTGCTTCATATCAGGAACAGTGTCTATCTTTAAAACGTCATCATAGGGCATATTCATATCATCAAAAATATCGTTGTAATCTAGCCCCAACTCAGTTATTGAATTCAATGCTGTAGTAACAATATTTATTGAGGTTATTCTTATATGATCAATGGACTTAAGCCCCTTTACACAAAAATCGTCAAAGATCCTGTCAACTGCATCTATAGCCTTATCAGCTAACCCAATTTTAATAAAGAACCCCACCTCATTTAGTTCATCCATTTTTATATTCCAGGTATTTTTGTTTATATTGGTATCTTCAAAACTTACAATATGATTTTTACCAAAGAGGACCTTGTGATTTAATGCTTCACACGCCTCCTTATAGGACAGTTTTATATCTTTAGCTTCTTTATGTATACCACCTACACCTATAGAAACATAACACTTAAGTCTGTTTATAATCATCGCCTTAATTTGCTCACAACATTCTACAAGATCAATTTTACAATCACCACTTAAAACAACAATTCTCCCGCTGTTGTCAACAAATACTTCTACACTCGGATCCTCCTTGAAATACTTATTTACAATTTCAGTACATTTCATTCCCAACAAAACCTTGTTTTCTTCAATAGTATCAAGGTCAGAATGTCCATATTCAATCAATGCTATCCGAACATGATCTTTAAAACTTTTTATTGAAAAGTATTCAAGCTTGTTTTTTATTTCATCCATTGTAAGACTGCTCTGAAGAAGCTCGTTGAGAAATTTTTCCTTTAAGTAAGGGAAGCTTTCTTCCAATTGCTTTTTTAGTTCATCATACTTGTTTTTATGCATCCTCTCTTCTTCAATTTTACTTCTGAGATTTGAAAGAGCACTCTTGATCTCCGTTCTTTTAATAGGCTTTAGCAAAAAATCAGCAATACCGACTTTTATACCTTCCTTTGCATATTCAAACTCTTCATGAGCGGTTAGAACCATAACCTTTATATATGGGTAACTTTCAGCTACTATTCTGCTAAACTCTATGCCGTCCATAAAAGGCATTCGGATGTCTGTAATTATAATATCTGGATTGATTTCTTCAAGTAAATCAAGAGCCTCTCTACCACTAGAAGCTTCTCCAATAATCTCCATACCTATTTCAGCCCAGTTAATACAGATTTTGAGCAAATTCCTTTCGTTCTCTTCATCATCAACCAGCATAACCTTCAGTTTGCAGTCGATCACTGTAATCACCTCTTTTTTTGGGAATTGTAATAGTAACTTTAGTTCCATACCTTTTTCTACTTTCAATCTTATAAATATTTTCAACACCATAAAAGATTTGGAGCCTCTTTATAGTTCCTTTTAGTCCAAAGCTTGAACTATTGCTGTCAATCTTATCCTTAGTCAAAGCTAGAAGCTCTTCTTCACTCATACCTATTCCATCATCTTCAACAGAAATAACAATGCTTTCATTTTCAAGTCTTATCGATACCTCAATATGACCCATCTCACCCTTTGGTTTGATTCCATGATAAAGTGAATTCTCTACCAAAGGCTGCAAAACTAGCTTAAGTGTTTTATATTCATATACCCTTTTATCAATGCCATAATTTACAGTAAAAATGTTCCCATACCTCAATTTTTGTAGTGTCAAATAAGCCTTTATGATGTCAACTTCCTCCCTGAGTGTAATTATTTCCTTTCCTTTACTCAGACTAGTTCTATAATAGCTTCCCAAGGCCTCTAATGCCTCATAGAGTTCTTCATTCTTTCCCGATAATGCAAGGTAGCCCAAAGCATCAATAGTGTTATAGAGAAAGTGTGGTTTTACCTGTTCTTGAAGTACATTCAATTCAGCTTTACGCTTAATCCTCTGCTCTTCCATTGTCTGATGTAAAAGATTCTGTATCTCAGATACCATTAAATTATAACAGTCTTTAAGCTTACCAATTTCATCGTTTCCTGTCTTTACATTTACCATTTTAAAATCTTTTTTTTCTATCCCTTTCATAGATTTAATCAATTTTTTTATAGGTGTTGTAATCATCCTAGATATTGCAACAGATCCAATAAACAGCATAATACCATTTATAATTATGATAAGCATGGCAATAAGTCTCAAATCACTGGATTCATTGGACATTTGCTCAAAGGGAATCAAACTAATGAATTTCCAATTGTACCTGTTCAATCTTATAAAGGACTGTAGATAATCCTTTTTATCTATACTAATAATCTTTGAATGATATTCTAAACCAGAAAATTTTGATATAAGGTCGTCTATACGGGATTGTTCCATACTAGGATTTGATACTATAGAACGATTATCCTCATCAAGCAAAACAAATTCAGCACCATCTGTATCCATTTCGTTAAAAATTTCTTTATATACATCAATAAAGGCTTTGTCAGGAATATTTACAACCATGATTCCTATAGGTTCCATGCTGTCTATGTCCCTGATAAGTCTAATCAATGACACAAAATTATTGTCCGGTGTAGCTTCAAAAACACCTCCTGCATTAAGTAAAAGTATATATGCCCCATTCTTTTCAACAACTCTGTTGTACCAACTCACTTTATCAATACGTCTACTTCTATTCTTTGGCCACATTTCATTATTTTCATCCTTTTCATTCTTTTGATTGTCATATTCCGATGAATCTCCAGAAGGAGTCTTATCTTGAGTTTCTTCGTTTATTTTTTTTAATAGCCTCTTATCTACAAAATATCTGTCACCGTAATTATCATAAAGATAAATTGAAGAAATTTCTGGAGCTTCGTACATCAGCTGTTTTAAGTACATCTCCATTTCTTCTAAATCTTTAGATATCTGATTAGGTTTATTTTGAGGATATTTGCCATAATCTCGCCTTAATATATTTCGCACCTGGGTATTAGCAACAATCATTCTCGAATAATTATTTACATTTTCTATTATTGAATTAAAATTTGAATTAATTGAATAAAGGGTCTGCTTTGATACTTGCTCAATCTTACTAGACATGACTTCATAATGCATTCTCTGATAGAAAAAGATGCTTATTACAAGTGTAAGAGCAAATAATACAAAATAAAAAAGAGTTATTTTTGTACTGATCTTCAAATCCAATATTGTTTTTTTTATTTTGCTATAAACAAAAGAAACACACAATTTCATTGTATTTTACCCCATTTATGTATATTGAACACGCTTAATAATTTACATGAAGTAGTTTGTTTTCAACGAATATGCGCATACGGTTAATAATTAATTGATGAATATGTTTTTTTTGAAACTCCCTTACATAAATAGCAAACACTTAATGCAGTTCATATTATATTATAGAGTTTTACAAATTCCAGGTGTTTTATATATTTCTATTCACCTAGTAAAAATATAAATTTTGACTTTTATATAAAACATTTTATTACACTGCAGGTAATAAATCAATATTTTTTCAGCGTGCTAGGTGCGTTAATTTATATTCAAAAAAACCTTAAGCAATAATATTTTTTATAAATATTTATTACTTAGTGTAAAATTACAAAATTATCTAAAATATATATTTTTAAAAACTGCAAAAATATTTAAATCCGAAAAGATTATTATCTACTAAACTTTAGGACTCCATTTTTATTTGTAATTCGAGAAATTTTGTTATATAATTACCTATATTGTATTAATTTTGAAAATAATTAACTTCACCTGCTTAATAACATTATTATATATCAAGTAAAATTATAATTTATTACAAAGGTGGTTAAAATGCTTGCTTTATTGATGATATCATTTTTACTAATTTTTTTCCTAAGGACAGAATTAAAGTCAGAATCAACCAAGTGGTTAATTGCTATTGTATTTTTTACTTTTATTGCTGCCTTTAGTGTTTCATGGGAAGTGGATATACTTCCTTTTTTCTCGAAGCTTACAAAAATTTCAAAAGAGACACAAAGCAAGTTTATGATTGTTAATACATTATGTACATCAATCCCTCAATATTATCTTCCATATTTATTTGTAATGTACAGTATCAGCTTTATGGAAAAATCAATTCACTACTCAAAAAAAATATTATTAAACATGTGTTTACTAATCGCTCCTACAGCCTCATTAATATTCCTACCGCTCAAACCGAATTCGTTAAGAACCTTTGAAGAATCAACCAATTACTTTAAAATATTATCCTTTTGGTCAATACCTTACTTGCTGCTTGGGGGAGCCATTATATTTTATTCTACCGTAACAGAAACAAATCCCCGGATAAAGTTTTATAAAAAACTTACTTTATACATAACTTTCCTCTTGATTCCAAACATAATAATAAACTACTTTATACTCAGAACTTCTGGCCTTTTAAATGCATGGAGCTACTCGATCCCTGTTACTATAATTATTCTCACAGTTTTTATTATGTTGACTGTAAAATATGGTTTTTTAAGTGTTAGAATTAAATTTAAAAAACTCAGTACTGAAAACATGATTCAAAAAATAGCAAAAGGAAGTGAAATGCTTAACCATACCCTTAAGAATGAAATTGGAAAAATGAGACTAGCAAATTTAAACATCAAATATTCTGTAAATAAAACCACTCCTGATATCGACGATATAAATGATAATATTTTAATTATAGAATATTCTATAGGTCATCTAGAAAAATTTATTAAATATAACAGGAATTTTACGAAAGATATGGGCTTTGTACAATCAGTTAATTCACTAAATCATCTAATCCTACAAGCTATTAAAAATACAGAAAGCTATGGAAAAAATAATATAACAAACGTAAACTTCCTGCCTTTTTCAGAAATCAAAATAAAATGCGACGGTGTCCAAATTGTAGAAGTATTAGCCAACATAATAAAAAATGCTTATGAGGCAACAAACAAAAAAGGTATTATACGTATTTGGTACGAACTTTCAAAAAATTCACTGTCGATATTCATAGAAGATACTGGCTGCGGTATAAAGAGCTCCGATTTTCCACATATTTTTGAACCTTACTTCTCAACTAAAGATAAAAATGTTAATTTCGGCATTGGCTTGTCATTTTGTTATCTTGCACTAAAAAAGCATCATGGCAACATTAAAATATTCAGTGAAGAAGGAAAGGGCACTACAGTTCAACTGGTATTCCCTCAAAAATGTGTTGTTAAAGAAAATAATCATCATAAAAAAACTGACCACAGTATCAAAGAGGAGAAAAATGATAATGAAAAAGATTAAAGTTGCTATTATCGAAGATGACGTTCATTGGCTTAAGGGTATTAAAAGTTATATTTCAAAAAATGATGATATGGAAGTAGTTGGCTGTGCAACTACAAAAGAGGATGCAATAAATATTGCAAAATCTGTCCATACTGATGTAATATTAATGGATATTAACCTTAACGGCAATGAATGCGATGGAATTTATGCCTTAGCAGATATATTGGAGTTCAAAAAAGTGAAAGTTATTATGATTACTTCAATAAGTGACGAAGCTGTTATTCGGAATGCATTTGTTTCAGGAGCTGTAAGCTATATAAAGAAAGAAAACTTTGAAGACCTTACTACTCAAATAAGAAGATGTATGGATGATACCAACCCAATAGAAGTATTGCTAAAAGAGTTTAAAATATTGAGCCGAGAAATACAATTAAAGGAATTATCTACCTGTGAAAGACAGATTTTTGAGTATTTGGAACAAGGTTATTCACATAAAAAAATTGAAGCTGTGTCTCTTAAGAGTCCCAATACAATAAAATCTCAAATACGGAGTATACTTCAAAAATTAAAGGTAAAATCAAGTAAATCCGCAGTTAAAAAAATTAAAAGAGGAGGCTTGTTGTAAGACCACTCTTATAAAGATGAGAATTAATGATAAGATTTTAGGTAAAATCAAAAAAATAACTTATCAAATGGAGTTTCAAAAAACTTTATTTAATGGACTTTGTAACTGAAATATTGAATATTTATTTTTTTGAAACTTCCTTACTGAATCTGGTAGTATAAAGAATATGGTAATATAACAGAAAAAGAATTGAAAAAAACAGGAGAGGGTCATCTTCAATGCTCCAACTCTCCTGCGATATTTCATACTATTTCTGATTTTTATTTAACCTCACAAATCTAATGAATTAAAATATTTTTTTGCTATGTCAATATACTTATTTATAAAATCACTATTTAAAGTATCAAATTCTGAAACAAATACATTTTTAGGCTTTGATGGGAACCAATAAACTCTTTCAGCATAGTAATATTTTTGAAAGAAAGTGTGCCTGGGGTCAGTAAAATCTACATAACTGACAAAATCAAGTTTTGATTTAATTGCCTCAGATATCTTGCCTGATACAGTATTGTCAAGAATACCTCCATCATTATGTAAATCGCACTCTGATACCCCATTAATGAACAAACCTACAACTGGCTCATTTTTTCCAACAAGTATTTTGAAATCTGCTGTAAGATTTCCCGCAACCTTTATCGGTACTTCTTTAAGTAATAAATCTAGATAATAGTATCCTCCTGTGTAAATATCAACTTTAATTATTCCGGTTTTAGGGTTACATTCAACACCTTTTATTTCTAGTTCTCTACAATCATAGTCTTTTGTTCTTGCCATACTCTTAATCTCAGGCTCAAGATTCTTTAAAACCTCATATAGTGAAGAGTTGATATATTGTAGAATTTCCTCTTCAGTTATATCCTCTTTATCTTTTATTACCGCATATTCAAACTCATGATCATAAAAATATGCCCACATCCTTCTCACTGTATGATCTGGATTTAGTTTCGAATCAACATCGTTATATCCGGGGAAATATTTAGGAGACCAATTATCCTCAGACCATTTAATTCTATACCAAACAATATCCTTTCCTATAATTCTTTTAACCTGACCTGAGCTATAAGCATACCATTGATTTTTTCTATCAGGCTTACTTGTTTTGATTTCTAGATTTTCGTCTTTTCTAACCGCATATTCAAACTCATGATCATAAAAATATGCCCATACTCTTCTTTTAGAATCTTTCCAATCCAAATCATCATGTCCGGGATAATATTTAGGAGACCAACTACCGCTATACCATTTGATTCTGTACCAAATAATGTCTTTACCAAGCAGTATATTATCAATATCCTGTGAAAGGGTTTTCCACGAAGGGTTCCAGGTTGCCTTACTTGCTTTAATCTCAATATCATTAGAATATGAATCCCCAGAGTCACTTGCTAGTAAAGAAACCTGACAAAAAACACTAATCAAAAAGATTGTCAAAACTCCCAAGCAAAACTTACAAAATAACCGTTTCATTCTTATTCCTCCTCATTCATATAAATATTTATACTTAATGCTATTGCATTAGTACCTGATAAAATAAAAAATGATTCCAAAAAGAATTTTACACTATGCTCAACAATACTAACCCTATTCTTCCATATTGTTAGGCGCCTTGATATAAAAACTATACCACGGAAATCATCTTAAAAAGGGTTAAATTTTTTAATACTTTTTTAAAATATATGTTAAACACAATAAAACACACAACAATCTTTTTGCCTGTATGGTCAAAAATTATTAAAGGAGGATTTTGTATGAATTATCGAAAGAAAGCCTTGTCAGACATGGTATGTATCTTAATTCTGTTTAGCTCTGGCAGTAATTCTTGCATATAATACGGCAAAATACATTGTTATGATAAAAAATAAGTATGTAAAAAAAGTTCAACACTTTAATACATTTTTTGAAAAACAAAAGCAAAAAAACATTAAAAAAATTACAGGCATGATGGCACATGAGCCTCATACCTGTAATTTTTTGATGTTTTCATAAATTCATAATTTAAGTCTATAAGAAGTATTATTTTACTAAAACAATATCGTCAATTTCAAAAACTCCTTCAGAAGTACCATCAATATAAATATATACATAATTTAATGCCGATTTTATATTGCCGGTAAAAGTCCATGTTTCGTTATCCTTAAGGAATCCAACCGATTTTAGACCATCTCCAAACGCAACATACTTAATTTTTGGATTACCTGATAAAACCTTTGTTTTAAACTCAAGAGTATATGATTTGCCTATCTCAACTGGTTCTTTTAATAATCCGTAAATCATCGGACGGTCTGAACTGGTTCCTGCATTTATTATATTAATTGAAGCATCAAATCTGCCATTAATGACTTCTTCATTATTGCTCTTGAAACTAAATACAGCATTTCCATAAGGATTGTTTACAAACCATCCATCGGTTGAGCCATCTTCAAAATCACCATTAACCATAATATTAACTTCTTTAACAGGAGTTTCTGTTGGAGTTGTTGTTGGCGTTTCTGTTGGCGTTTCTGTTGGCGTTTCTGTTGGGGTTGCTGTCGGCGTTGGCATTGGTGTATTCGTTTGGTATGAATTTGTCTTAAGTGTTACATCATCGATTTCAAATGTTCCAGTTTTGGTACCATCTACGTATATATAAATATAGTTAAGTGTTGAATTGGAGACTTCTCCAGTAAAACTCCACAATTGCTCTCCTTGCAAATCACCACAGAGTTTTAGCCCCTTACCAAAGGCTACATATTTTATTCGTGGTGTACCTGATATAACTTTTGTTTTGAAGCTAAAGCCAATATCAGTGCCCACTTTTACCGATTCGGATAACTTAACATAAAACATAGGTCTGCTTGATGATGTCCCTTTTTGATCAATTGAAATAACTGCATCATAATTTCCACTAATAACAGCTTTGTCATTTATTGCAAAAGAGTATTCAGCATTACCGTACGGATTATTGATTTGCCAACCAGATAAATTGTTGTTTTCAAAATCTCCATTTGGTATTAAGTTTTTATTAAAAGTAGCCGTTGGTGTAATTATTTGTGTAGGTGTTACTGTAGGTATTGTTGTTGGAGTTTGTGTTGGTGAATGTGTAGGTGTTGCTGTGGGTGTAGGTGTTGCTGTTGGAGTTGGTGTTACTGTAGGTGTAGGTGTTTGTTCTGGAGTAAAGGTTGTAGATTTCAGCTTAAAATAAGGACCTATGTCAGGCTTTATATTTTGCGGAATAATATTACCATCAAGATCTCGTAAATAATCTGTAATTATACAACCATTACCAAGTGCTGGTGAATTATCAGCCAAATGAAATTCCGAATCAATGAATAAAGGGTCAACGGCTAATTCATCTGTGGTTTCACATGACCAGTCAGCAAAATTGTCAAGGTAAAAATCCTCTTTATGTATTAATCTTAGTAAATGCTTGGCTTGGTCAAATTTGTAATATATATTATTTGAAAAACGGTTATTTTGCCTTATATTGTCGGTTATATTGTTAGCAGCTCCCGTAACATATATTGTTCCAACAAAAATATTATTCATAATTTCATTATTTTTAAAGGTGCCATAAATATTATACCCATCTGTTCTGTCAGTATCTCCAATATATGCTGAGTAATACCTGTCGTCATTATAAAATAAATTATTGTATATTTTGCCGTTTTCTGTGTTTTGTAGTATCAGTGCATAGTGAGAAGTATGTACACCCGATCTTCCTGTTCTTGCAACCACATTTCCTCGTATAACAAAATCACTTGCAAGTCCTGATTGAGAGTGGATCTTGATGCCATTAACGGATGTTGTGTTAACTTTATTGTACTCAATTACAAGGTTTTTACCCATGCTGTAATCAATAGCTTCCTCACTTATATTTTCAAATACATTATTATGTATCCAGATATTATCTCCTCTTATATTTATACAATCTTCCCCGCTTGTATTCATAAATAAGCAATCCGAAATTTCAATATTATAAATTGGATTCCTTCCGCTTGAAGTTTTGTTGGAAAAAGTTAGAACCGCATAGTATTTGTTGTTTGTATTGGAACCATCAATGGTTAAATTTTTAATTTTGAGATCATGGAGACCTGATTGGTCTTTATTAGCCCTGAAATTATTAAAACCAATACCGTCTCTTGTTCCATACATTTTAAGTTCGAGGTCTTGTAGGTTAAAATAATTATTTGATGACAGATAAAGAACCGTATGCCAGGATGAAGGTAAATATTTATTGCTTAAAACAGGCTTCGCCAGCTCCAAATCACCATAAGCACCAATTGTTATAGGCATATTTATTTCTCCGCTTTTACCAACAGGCGGGCGAATTAATGCGTCAATAGCAGGCATGGTTTCAGGCTCCCAGATATCTCCTCTTTTAAACAAAACTTTATCTGAAGGCTTGATCATATTCCAACTTTGATTCAATTTAGCAAGTGTCTTCCATGGTTTGTCAGGTGAAGTACCGATATTTTCATCAGAACCTTGTGAAAAAGAAATGTAATAAACCGTTGATTGGTTAGCATTTGAAAAAACATAAACATTGCTGAGAAAATACACAAATAATGTTACTAAAAAAATCCCTGCAGTAATTTTTTTGAATTTGATAAACATTTTAATCCTCCATTCCATACGAACCGTATTACAGTGATTATGCTACTTTTTAATAAATATTAAATTTTGTTATGAATTAATTATTAGTTGGGTAAAAGATTTAGAGTAAGTTTGCAGACGATATAAGTATATGATTTTTAGCATTAAATGTCAATAGTCTATAAGTCTACTACTTGTTAGGGCAATGGAACTATTGTTTTAAGATTGGCTAGAAGGATTAATATATTTAAATGTACATAAATCCCCGAAGGAGTTTTTGAAGTCGACAACATAATACTAATAAATATAAATCTTGTATTTCGGCACGTTAAACATTTTCTATTTTCTATTGTTTAAGTATCTATTTAAGACATTTTCATTAATGTTACCATCACTGTTACTCTTAAAATTCCCATACTTTTTTATTTCTTCTTCCCTTTTTCTATAATATAACCAATCAGCAAAGCTTTTAATAAAGACAATAAAAGAAAATATTATAAATCCATAGTGTATGGTATACCTGCTATTTATATTATTTACTGCACTTAAATAAGAATATATAGAGCTTACAATACCTAGTAAGGTTAACACCAAACTAAGTATCATCCAGAACTTACTTGACTTCTTTTTTCTTTCGCAAGACTTACAAAGTGAAAATTCTTGCTCCGTAATTTCAAAACATGATCTCAATTTAGTCATATTTATCTATAACTTTTTTGCCACAACAGATAAACCTATAGGGTCTTTACTCACTTTATAATCCCTTAAATCTGTTCTACCTAGTATTACTTTAATCTCATCAACCGTATAAGAAGCATTCATAGAAGTTATAAACCCTGGAATCATTTCCTTTGGCTTAGTAGATAGTTTTACTATAAGCTTCATTAAGACGTTCATATCTCTTCGCAAATCGCTTATAAAAAGCATACCGCCCGGCTTCAATACTCTATGTATCTCATTTAGCACCCTTTCAGGAAACTCCCATTCATGCAGTGAGCCATTTGAAAATACCGTATCAAAAAAATTATCCTCAAAAGGCATTCTGGTGGTAGCATTCCCGTTGATATACTCAACTCTATCTACGAGACCATATTCCTCTGCATTCCTTTGTGCTACCTTTATCATATCTTCACTGATTTCTAACGCTGTAAGTCTTGTTTCTGTCGTACTTTTAAGCCATTCCAAACCTTTAATCCCCGGTCCCGGACCAATTTCAAGTGCATGCCCGGATTTAATCCCCGCAGCAATCATGCTTTTAGTCTCAATCCACCCTTTATATCTCATAAATTTTGCAAATTGATTGAAGAGTTCAACATTAAATTCCTCCCTGAATTCCATGATCTGTTTCAGGTATTCTTTGCTTGACCATAAATATCCCTCCTTATAATTTGATATCCTTTGCCAGATAATGATTCCAGTCATTATTCTTTTGTACTACTGAAATCAATTCTTTTGTTGTCTTTATTTCTGCCTCAATCAAATATACATTGTGTCTAACAGCTGGTAAGCCCAAATCAGGAATAGAGCTATTTGACTGAAGATGTTGTAGTTGCCCATTGATACCAAACAAAATTTTCTCAAGCTTTGCAAGTCTTTCACCAAGTATTCTAAGGACCTCTTCCTTTTCCAAATGGCATATCATAATGCCTGCAATGTCAAATTTGACCGGATCGAGTTCAGTGCCACCAAGATACTCAACAAGCGAACTATATAATTCACTTTTTCCCTTTTCTGTAATTGAGTATATTGTTTTTTCTGGCATATTTCCTTCTCTTACACTTTCACCTGTAATATATCCCTTCTGGTGTAAAGTTTTAATCGTTGCATATACTGAAGATGTTGCAACTGGAAACCATTGCTTTATATGTATATAGTCTAGAAGCTTTGTTAGCTCATAAGGATTTACAGGGTTTTCATCAATAATTCCAAGTAGTAATACACTGACTTTTGATAACATTTATATACTCCTATCATAAACTACTATATATTATATAGTACTATACCAATATAGTATATGTCAACAAAAACTTAGAGGCATCAACAACCTACGTTTTTGCCTATTCACTTCGTTCAAAAGAAGCAAAACAAAAAAACTTAGTTGATATATAACTAGGTTATTTCTTTGCAGAGAACAGACTTTAGCTTGACTTTTATCGTACCAAAAAGAAAAGCACTACTTTCTTAGATATTAAAAAAAAGAGCCGTTGCAAAACGGTTCTGACAATAAAATAAACTTAACTTTTCTAAACAGTCTATGCTTTCCTAAGCAATACTGCGTTACTCCTACCGATTGTAGGCCGTTCCATACCTTTTTTTAGTTATTTCCTAATTTAATGGATTTAAAACGCCCCTCCACTATTAAATAGAGAGCTTAAATACAAATTAATGAGAAATCTTCTTGGATTCGGCCACTAGCCCAAGAATTAATCATTAAATTGCTCCTCCATTGAAATACAACCTTGCGGAAACTCTGCTAAGCAATAGGACAATGTTAAGGACTACTTTTACACAATAAATACTTCTTACTTTCTTAAAAACTATTTCTTCTTTGCTACAAAATCTATAACAATAGTATCTTCATCAATTATGGATGTTATCTTTCCATTAAGCTTTTCTCCATCCAGTACACCTTCTATTTTGTTGGTATCTCCCTCATCATCTTTTATACTTACTCTCATCTTATTACCTTCTACTGTTATTTTACTTTTTGATACAAGCTTCTCATCCATATCCATCATGCCTGTATTAAAAATTCTTAATATAGCAATTATTTTACCTGTTCCGTCAATATTCAACTCTACATAAGATTTACCTTCACCTAACTCTTGAGAAAACTCATTGCTAACTGATATTTTACTTGCATATCCAACATATCCAGTATTAGACCATAAACCATCTAGATAGACCCCATCCTCTGTCTCAACTTCTATATTATTTATTATTTCATCCTTCAAAATTTCATCATTTTCTAATTCTTCTTTCTCCTGACCTGCTTCTTCATCCGTATCAACCTCTGTATCTTCCTCACCTTCTTTATCTGTATCCCTTGTTTGACCTACTTCCTCATCCACTTCATCTGATGTTTGTTCTGTCTCTTTATCCGTATTGTCTAATACGTCATTCCCTTCTACATCTTCTTTATCTAGATTTTTATCTGTTTCTTCATCAGACGAATCTATTATTTGGTCCACTTTTTCATTTGCCTGATCTGTCATTTTATCATTTTCTTCCTCAATTCTATTGTCTCCCTGCTCATCTTCTTTTGAATCAAGGGCTTCTCCCACTTCCTTATACAAATAATTCATTACTTCACCGGAGTAATAGTTTTCAATCAAACCATATTGACTTCCACCAAATGCATCTTTCAACAATTTGTTGTTTGTTAATTGATGATTTATTTTTTCAATTGCTTTTCCGGTGTTTTGAATAATTTTGCTTTTTGAATTTTTAAGGGTCTTCTCAATACTGTTTGTTTTTTTAAATAGAGAAGTCAATTTATCTTTTGCCTTAACAATACCATTTTTTAATTTTCCCGAAAGTTCAGATCCATATTTTACAATTTTGCTGCCTAATTTTGAATTGCTGAACCAATTTGCCAGTTTTGAGCTTTTCTGAATTAAGGGTTTTGTATATTCTACTGATTTGCTTATAAAGCTTTTTGCATATTTTGTATTTGCTATTTTACTAAAAGCACTGCAAACCCCTTTTCCTGTTGCTTTAACCAGATTAAATCCCGAGATAGTGAGTGTAATATTAACAATAGAGCTTGCAACTTCACTTCCTTTTGATTTCGGATTTGCTGCTGTAGCTATATCCTTACCAAGACCTGTAAAAATCCCGCTTACAAACTTCGCAGATTGTCCCATGAACCTTGAAATATTTCCTTTACCTATAATCTTTTCTGTTGTATTTCCAACAAATTCATCTATGTTTTCAAGGGATTTTTTTACTCCTTCATAAAAATCCGAACCAGCTGTACCCTCTTTAAATTTTGTCCTTGTGTACTCATGATTTTCTTCTAGTTGCTTTTTGATATCTTTCATATCACAACCTTCATAATACATAAGAGCTGCATCAGTAGCATCTTTTAATACTGTAGTTCCCATTGACGTAACATGTCCTACCATTTTCCTGAATCCATTTGTGTGTTTTTTTACACCATCCCACAAAGAAGAGTACCAGGTTTTTTTTGACTCAACTTTCTCAGAATTTCTGACAGAGGCTGATGACTTTGCTGCATTATAGTATTCTAAAGACTTGTTATTATCTTCTGCGTAAACGGTTGTTGTGATTAATCCTGCAAAAAAAGATTTCTCTTTATTTTTTGACAATTGAGTTTCATATAAATTGTTTTCCATCAGAGCATTTTCCATATCATTAGAAAGCAATTCATAAAAATTCACAATTTCTTTCATAAAATCAATATCTTTTTGTTTTAATTCCTCAGTTACTTTTGCATTTTCAATTTTTATATTTAATAATTTTGACATGTCCCGTATTGAATGTAATGATGATAATGCATAGTAAAAATCAGCCTTGTCAAGACTTTGATAAGCAACTTTAACATCAGATAGTTTTTGTAAAATATCAATAATTGTTTTATCGTAAGCTTTTGAATTTTCCAGAATACTATCTAATGTATTGCTTTTCTCTTGCAACTCTTTTAGATTTTCTTCTTCTGCATAGTTGATTAAAAATGCTGAAACTGTTGAAATATGACCCAAATATTCTATTGTTAGCATCCCAAAATCAACCTGATTACATACTCTTAATGCATCGTCCCATGACTTTGAATAGGATGAATTATTATTACCTCTCAAATCATCTATTGCATTAGCTATCATAGCAATATCTAATGCCTGTTTTTCCAAGTCTTTAAATTCTTTTTCCAAATATTCTTTAAGTATGCTTTTTGAAACATACAAATCCATATGTATTTCAAGTTCTTTTTGTAAGTCATCAATATATTCAAATAGTTCTAAACTACTCTTTTCTATTTGATTTCCATAAATTATGATATCATCTATTAATTTCTTTCTTTCCTCAAAAAAGGTTTTGTCTTGTAATCCTACTGTAAAAATTGGAGCCTCATAAAAAGGACTTGCATATAGTAAATCAATAATATCGTCTCCAGATTCAAAAATTTCCCTCTCTTTTTCTGTAAAACTTGATTCAATATCAAATAGGCTTTTAAAATTACTCTTATTTTCATTGACGCTTTGAGCTTTTTTACACCCTGTTGGTATGCTAATAAAAGAAAATATTAGAACAACTACTAAAACATTACTAATGAATTTTTTCATTGATGTTTGCCCCTTTTCTTTTTTTTAGTATCAAAACTTTTATCGGAACTATAACATATTTAATTAATACTTGGTGCTAAGTAAAAAATAAATTTAATCTCTTACTTTAGACTATTTGAAGGTTTGGATAAGTCGGAAAACAATATTTTATGGTGGTAACGTAAATCTGTTAATTGAAACATTTCAGCAAATGCAAGAAATGTTTTCTCCAAAAACAGAATTTCGATTTCAAATTGGTCTATCCAGACATTGTCCGGTAAACATGCTTGAGAAATGGATTGTTTCTTTTCAATTGATTTGTATGGAGATGAAATGGCTCAGCCAATTAAAAATTCAACAGTAATGTTATGTTAGAATACTTAAGCATGAAAATCGAGGATATGCAGATAGAAATTAAAACACATAATTAGTAAAGAAAATGGAATAAAAAAGATTGCCAACTAGATTTTGGTGAGCTAAAATTGTTTTATAGTGATTGAGCAAATATAAGTTACAGCAATATGTTTATTCAGTAGTATTTAAGAAAGTTTACCAAAAGTGAAAATATAATAGAATAGTAAGTACATTTTAATTTATACTCGTAAACTATCATAGATAGTATAGAGACTTAAAAAGGAGAGAATTATTATATGTTTGAAGAACTCAATAAGGATATTGTAGTTGCTAAAGAGAATCTAATAAAGAAACACAGATATGGTGGTAAGGTTAAACAAACTAGAAAGGAATTGAAGAATGAACTTGAAAGAAAATCGAAACTTAAGGATATTCTTCAGGATGAAACTAAAGATGTTTCGAAGCTTGAATCACTTAGTGTAGTTGGTTTGTTTTATTCAATACTTGGAAGTAAAGAAAAACAGCTTGAAAAAGAAAGGCAAGAGATGCTGACTGCTAAGTTGAAGTATGATGAGTGCTGTAATTCTATTTCTGTAATAGAGAGAGATCTGGCTTCATATGAGGAATCATATAAAAGGTATTTTGGAGCTGATTCTGAATATGAAAATGCAATAAAGCGAAAAGAAGAGCTTATATTAAAATCAAATGATGATAATGCACATAAGCTAAACGAACTTATGGATAAGAATGCTGAACTTGAAGCGATGAAGCAAGAAGTAAACGAAGCAATTAAAGCTGGAAAGCTTGTTCAAGAAGGACTCAGTAATGTTATGAAATCGCTTCAAAGTGCTGAAAATTGGGGTACATGGGATATGATGGGTGGTGGATTTCTGGCTACATCAGCCAAACATTCTCGTATTGATGAGGCTAGAGAATATGCTCATAATGTAAAAACAGCACTTAGGAGATTCAAAAATGAATTATCAGATATAGATTTAACTGCTGATTTTGAAATAAATGTTGGTTCTTTTGATAAATTTGCAGATTATTTTTTTGATGGATTAATATCTGATTGGGTGGTTCAAGATAGAATCCATAAATCGTCAGAAAGTGTAAAGCATGCAGCAGATAATGTAAACAAAGTTATGCGTATACTAAAAAAGAAACTTACTAAAATAGATCAGGATTTAATTTCAATAAGTAAAAATATTAGACAAATAATTGAAAAGGCTTGAGTAAATGGCCTTAAAAATAGGAGGATAGTATAGGTGGAAAGATTTTAACCATTTATTATTTTGAAGAAGATATTGTTGAAAAAATGTTTGTACCAATTGGGTTTTCAAAAGTAAAAAGTATAAAGCATGGTTGTAAACGGTAAAGGTCCATATAATGATTATGGAGTAGTAATTTAAATAGTGAGTAAATAATAGACTAGTTGTTAAGTTGAGTGGCCAGATTGCTAATAATGAACGTCTCGTAGTTTTTAATTTTCTAATAAAGGAGCGAAAATAATGAGCTATTATGGAAAGCTTTGTACAATTATGTACGACTTAGATAAACCTTTTTTACCTAAAGAGGAATTATTGTTTTATAGAGGTTACATGTCATCAAAAGATATAAATATACTTGAGCCGATGTGTGGGTCAGGAAGGTTTTATGTGCCGATATTAAAAGAAGGATATAAAATAGATGGCTTTGATATTTCAAAAGATATGCTTCAAGCCTGTATTGACAAATGCGAAGAGATTGGAATAAGTCCAAAAGTATTTCAAAAGGATATTACCAATTTCGAAATGAACAAAAAATATGATTTAATTCTTATTCCATTTGGCTCGATATGTTTAATAATAGATAGTGAAGCCGCTAAATCAAGCTTAATAAATATCTATAATCACTTAGAGAAAGATGGAATATTTTTAGTCTCATTTCTTAACAAAAATGCAAAAACAAACGATATCAATGAGTTTACAGAAACAAAAAGGAAAGCAGTTGGCGAAGATGTATTAATAGAGTATTGGAATGTTAAGTATGAAGGTAGCAAAAATTTAATGGATTATAAATTGAAATATCAACTTGTTAATGACGATAAGATTATCGAAGAGGAGTATATGGATTTCCCCATTAAATTATATCAAGAAGAAGAGTTTGCTAAGTTATTGAAAGAGGTTGGTTTTAACAGAGCTGAAAAGGTTAGTGATGACGGAAATATGATTGTATTTGAATGTAGAAAGGGGTAATGAATAATTGGAAATAAACGTTTGGGTTTCGCCTAAATTATTGATTTTGGTATCAGCACCTAATTTAGCAGCAGAAACTATAGAATCGGATAAAGTATATGGTGTAATTAGAGTATCTGGGAAAGTAAAAAGGTGCGGAGTGAAGAACTCACAAGCTCCTTCATATATGTAAATATAGTAAACGATATTACATTTAATAAACTTAGGAGAAAATTTAATAAAATCCTTATAATTTTGATTTGATGGTAAGTTAAATACCCATAAGTATCAGTACTATTAAAAGTGTGGAGTATTTTGTAAAAAGATCCATCCAAACGGTATTATAAGAACATTTGAAACAATTGCAAAGCTGAGCAATTTGGGTTGACTTATTGTATCCTTAAGAAACCTCCTGTATGCCAAATACTCAACGCAAGTCTGTATAAGCATTAATGAAATAAAAACAATGCTTACCCAATTGAATATTCTATTACATATAAGCAAATACATAATAAAATATAACATTACCTGATTTATTGCACTTATATAAATTACATATTTTTTTCGATAAATACCAAAGGCCACTGAAATAAAAAACTTAATGACTAATGAAAAAATGATTGAAAAAAATACTGCTATAAAGGGAAAAGATTTGTTTATATACATTAAATAATAGGGACTTATAACTTCAAACCTTTTAGTTTTTAAGTCAAAAATATATGCTTTATTGTGGTCGAATGTCACCGGATTTGAAATTATCAAATTATTGTCAGGCATCTGAACAATTACTTTCATCGAAATTCCCCTAATAAAAACATCACTAAAACAATGAAACTTAACATCTTCTAATGATGTGTTTTTTGCCAAAAGTCTTTCTTCCTGAAAGCCAAACCGCATACTTCCTCTTACAAAATAAGCCATCCAATTACCATCTCTATATTTGTAAAGATTTGAACTAGTTAAGTTCTCTGGTATATTTTCAGGAAGAAAAGAATAATATTCATCATTCTTTTCTGTAAGGACATCAAGGTAATAGCCTGTTTCTCCATAATTCTTTACATATATATTGATATGGTATATAGTTGGCTGCATTGCATAAACAACTTGGCTAGCAGTTAATAAATAAGTATTTATTAATAATAGAATAACGATAAATTTCTTTATATTATAATTCATTTTCATTTTGACTCCTTAATTCTTTTTTGGGAACGTTGATTTTTGCTGCAATAAAAGAAGATATAAAAGCTATAAACAATATTACAATAACTATCATATAAGAGATTAAATCAAAAAAACCATTATTTACACTGTTATTAAAAAACAATAGATGAGTAAAAAACAAGAATGCATCAAATACTAAGATTGCTGGAATATTCTTTAACTCTTTATGTTTTGGAAATAATTTAAGCATAAGAATAACAAAAAGGCTAGGAATGTATACAAGTAGAATAAAAAATAAAGGTAAAGTAAACAACTTTATTAATAGTAATTTAACATCAATATCTGAGATACCAGTACCTAAACGCTGCAAAATTGATATACCTATTAACACCAGAACAACTTTTATAGCTGTTTTAAGTCTCATCAGCTTTTCCTCCTTATAAATAGTCATGATACACAAATATATCAGTTATATTTCGAATGCTTAAAAATAATCTGTAGGAATGATTATATGAAAAATGTTTATACTGCCAAAGGATTATATTGTATTTCTATATAAATTAACAAAATCCTCTATTTTATTTAAATCCACTCATATCTAAAACCATGACAAAAGAGGTTATGAAACCACAAAGCAATTATTATAATTGTGTGAGAATACTCCTGATGCCTGTTCAAAAATTTTCATTATGGCGGCTAGTAAATAATTAGTCATGGCAAGTAATTTCAGGAAATGTTTTTCAAATATGAGAAATGGCATTACATAGCTTATAATGCAATCTAAACAAATTAAAGAAAATTATAAATGGAGGCGTATTATGAAAAGATTTATAACTGTGTGTCTTATATTATTAATGATTACCCCACTCACAGTGCTGGCTGGGCAGAAAATATTTGAACTTTATAGGACAGAGACTTTGTATTATCCTGAACGCTCTTATAGCAGTGGTTTTACCAGTACAAGATTTGCAGAGTTGATACAAAAAGAACTTGTTGAAGACTTAAAACGTATGATAGAGGAATTGTAGATAGACCAAATCTGGTGGTGTTAAATAGATATTGATTAATAAAAAAAAATAATATATTATATAAGTAAGTTCTACTATATATATACAGAAATATTATTTTTTTTAACTTTAGGGGGGGAATAATAATGAAAAAATTACTTGTGTCTTTTGTTGCCTTTTTTATGCTATTTAGTAGCACGAATGTGTTTTCTGTGCAAGCCGAGTCTGAATGCAATACCAAAATTTCGGGCGACATTGTTTTAAATTTCAATGACGATTGGCAACCCATGTTTAGATACGATTTTCAGCATATGTTTGTGCCGCCGGATATATATTATATTCAGGTCTTTGCAGTTGTTCATATAACCGGAAAAACTGATGCAAAAAGTCTTAACATTTCGAGTGCTGAATTTCCTTCGTTAACTGAAAAAATAGAAATTGACGAAAATGGTAATTTCGATAAAGAAGTAGAAGTAATTTTAACCTCTTTTGCTTCTGAAGAATACGACACAATAAACTTCGGTGCTTACGTTACTGCTCAAAAAGGAGATAAAACAGTAAGAACCAAAATTGGAAAAGGCCAGTTAAAAACTGATTTTCTTATAAATGCTAAAGATAAATTGGATCAAGACAATGATGGTTCTATAAACTCAACAGATTTTGCTTTATTTAAAAGAAAATATTATGATACCTTCAAGGCTGAGTACGATAAACTAGATGAGCAGGAAAGCATTAATACATATATAAGCAATGAATGGTATATGAAAGAATTTGAGCAAGGTATGGATGGCTCTTCTTTTAATACAGATAATCATTTAAAAGCAAGCACTGATGCAGATAAAATTATTCTTGAGATTACAGACAACAGTAATACTAAAAAATATGAATATAAAGCAGGAGAAATTGACGTAATAAATGGATTTTTAGGATTTGTACCGCCGCAACAATCAAATGTTGTAGCCCTTTCAAGTACCAAAGCTTATAAAGGAAACAGAGAAATTGAACTACATAGTTATCTAAGAATGAGAATAAGTCAGAATGCTGTAGTTGGTGACCTGAACGGTGACAAGTCGGTTAATTCTGTAGATTTTGCGATTATGAGGAAATATTTACTCGGTCAAATTAATAAATTTCCTGTTGAATCAGGATTTTTCAGTGCGGATGTAGATGATGACACACTAATCAGTGCTACTGATTTTGCATATTTAAGACAATATTTGCTTGGTTTGAGAACTAATTTCCCAAAACACTCTGTAAATTTAAACAGCCTTACGTCGGAAGAATTATTTGGCTAAGCCTGAAAGGCACCCTAGTTTCTTTTAAATAAAAAAGAAAAAAGTACAGAAAACGCAAAATAATTGTTCAAATTACGGACAAAAAAAGCTTTATTCTCGAATTTATTATATAGGTGTATTTTTTTCTAAAAACTTTATATATACAAATTTATATTATGGGAGGAATATGTATGAAGGTATTCAAAAATCTTAAGTCGCTTACTGCGATTGCATTATCTGCTTCAATAGTTATGGGATTAGCATTTTCAATAGGTTTATTCCCAGCTAAAAAAATTAATGCAGCAGAAACAAACAAAACTATACTCCTTGGTGATGTCGACGAAAATGGAGAAGTCAATTCTTTAGATTTTGGAAAGTACAGACAGTATTTACTTGGAAAAGTAAGTTATCTGCCTGAAGCAGGAGACGTAGATAGAAACAACTCTATGAATTCGATTGACTTTGGTAAGCTGAGACAACATCTTTTAGGTATGATTGATTTAGGTACAGTATCATTAGCAACACCAACGCCAACGCCAACAAGCACACCTACTCCAAAACCAAAAGTCACCCTTAAAGTAATGCCTTTAGGTGATTCAATAACTGATGGTGTTTTTTCCCCAGGTGCATACAGAAACCAACTTTGGAAAAATATAACCAGCAACGGTTTAACTGTAGACTTTGTAGGTTCTATGTCAAATGGTGGTTCAGACCTTGGAGATAAGAATCACGAAGGTCACTCCGGATGGAGAATCGATGAGATCAGCAACAAAATCAATTACTGGATGGATACATACAATCCTGATATCGTCCTTTTGCATATAGGCACAAACGATATTTCTCAAAATTACGATTTATATAATGCACCTAACAGGTTAAGTGACTTAATTGACAAAATTTGTGCCAAATTGCCTGAAGATGGAAAGCTTTATGTAGCTACTGTTACCCCTATAACCTATGCAGATCCAAGATCTTATAATTCTCAAGTTACAAATATTGTTCAGAATAAGTCTAGTCAGGGAAAACCTGTATATCTAGTAGACATGTTTAATGCACTTACCACTAACGATCTTGCTATGGATGGTGTTCATCCAAATAATAATGGTTACAACAAAATGGGAGATACTTGGTTTGAAGCTATTAGAGATGACTTATAAAATCAAACCAGCTATTCTATCTTCATAAATAGTATTCAATTAAACTGATTGAGATAATAGGTTATTTCTATTATCTCAATCTTTTTATCAGGCTTATTTATATCTGCTTTTAATTCTCAAGTGTATTCCTTTACGAGGACTCATTATTTTTTATGCCTCTTTCTAATGAAGTAAAAGAAGCAAAAACTACGGAGCTAGATGCTAGACCCCGTAGTTTTTATTAATTCTAATTTATAAATAAGATATATCTTATTATTTAGCAGATGGATCAACAACCTTACCCATAAAAAGCACAGTACCAGTTGTGTTATCTGCTATTAAGAACAAAAATGGTTTATCTGCTATAAAGGTTTTTGGTTCAATATTTGGCCTTATTGAAACTCCCGCCATTGATATAATAGTTACAGCTGCAGCCTCAGAACCTTCTTCGTTCACATCAATTACAGCCTTGTGTATAACTTCGCTTATCCACATTGGATTATCAGAAATACCTGAAAAGTCAGCTAAATCTGAAAAAGCTGATTTCATACCAAGTTCCTTTAATGTATCTTCAACTTTTTCAGGTTTGTATTCAAATTTAAAACGAGGAATACTTACTTCTACACCACTTGTCAATTTAAGTTTACTCTGTATTTCATCCCACTTGCTGTTGTCAAATTTAGAAATAAAGTCGTTCACATCATCAGCTTCGGGAAGAATACAATACATTGAAGTATTTCCTGAGCCATATGGCAATTCAATAGCTTTTAATTCATCACTTGCAAAATACTTGTAAGCGTCCTTTTTATTCATCATTGGAACAGTTTTTTGTTCACCTTTAATGTTTGTAAACGTGCCGTCTTTCGTTCGGCTGACATCAAATTTTTCTGCCCAATTACCATTGAAATAAATGGCATTCATAAGGTACATTACTATGTTATCACTGATAGGAGGATTGAGCATTTTTGATATTTTTCCTTTTGTAGAATCGGAAATCCATTTATTCATAATATCACAGGACTCATCTTTCGAAAAATCAAGGTTAGAATATGGAGCATCAAATACTTCCTTGTTTTTTTCAATAAAGCTTTCCTTTGCTATAAAACCTTCTCTAGCCCATATTGAATTAGCAACATTTAGCTCAACCTGAGGATAAAGATTTTTGAAGTAATTCATATAATCAATATAGCTTTGGTTTATTTCCTCAATACTCATCCCGGAATAATTAAGTGTTTCTGTCATTTCCTCTTTAGTAGTAGTGTCTGCACCTTGGTATACCATTGACAGAGCCATAGACAAACTGAACGGTGAGAAGAAAACATTTTTATCTGAATCCTTGTCACTGAATTTTTGGAAAATGTTTGCAGCAAACTGAGTGTTTCCATTTACAAAATCCTTATTAACAGTTGCACCAAAAGGAATAGGTTCTGGAGGTATAATTGAATTTTGTGTAAAAGAAAAGGTTGTTACAGTTGTATCCTCTACCATAAACTCAAAGTGATTTTTATCCCTTAAATTCATATTGATTGGATATTTTATTTGTTTGTTCATAAGTGCCTGTGTTACTGAACCAGAACCAACATACTTTTCAATTTTTACTCCTGTTGAAATGAAATGTTGTTCCCCATCATCTGTTGGTAAAAACTCAAGTTTGCCCTCATCTGCAATTCTATAACCACCATCACGGAACGTTATATTTACCATTATGTATGTTTTGGGCTCTGAAGTTGATTTATCTATTACAAGCTTCAAACCAACGTCTTGTGGTTGTGGAACAAAAGTAATCCAATCACATTGAGGAGTCGAAGTGGAAGGATTAATTGTAGGTGTGGGTGATACAGTAGGTGTGGGTGCTACATAGGGTAAGGTATCGATTATTCCAAGCATGTAATTTCTAAAGAGTCCAAAGTCAATTACATTAATATTACTATCTAGATTTACGTCTGCAAATTTTCTCCCGTTATCATCTAAAGGAGTACCAATTCCTAGCAAGTGTTTTTTTAGCAATCCAAAATCAATAGCGTTTACTGCGTCATCTCCGTTCAAATCACCATAAAGCCCTTTTGCACAAACCGGTATAGCTGTTGTAATCTGGCACACCATAGCAAGTGCTAAACTTAAAGCCCCAACCTTTATTGCCTTAAACATAATTATACCCCCTTGTAGAATTTGTATTTTCAACTAAATTATATCATGTTTTAATTTTAATCTGACACATGTTTTTACATTTTTTTCTGATACTTGTTTTATGAATACAAATAATTCTGATACACTTCTGACTAGCTCATAAGATATCGATTTTCTATCTTTAAGAAGCAAAAACTACAGGTCTGTATATGAGTTTCGTAGTTTTTTAATAATTCAAATTAGTAAATAGTATATCTTATTTTTTAACAGATGGATCCACCTTATGCAACCTCGCTTTTTTGTCCGAATTTCTTAATCCATTATACTCTGGATGTACCATATTGATTATTACCTGACCTTAAAATTATCATGATTAATATATTGTATACCAGAATTAGCCAATTCATTAAAACCAGCATCCCTAAAGCTAATGTCATCATTCATTATCTGGAATCACTTTTTACTTCACCTCTCCTCCATCTAAATCAACATATATAGAAAAATATTATAATCCTGTCAGAACTCATCAAGGCATTGATTGTCAAACACCTATTGTAAAAGAAAAATCGCCACAAACAACTGTTGCCCAAACTGCTTTGAAATCCAAACCAATACTTAATGGTTTATATCATGATTATCAAAAAGTTGCCTGATTAATTTTTTATGCTCTAATAATGGGCTTTTTTGCTGTGCCTAAAAAAAGAAAATCTCCAGTTTTTTCAGGATGTTTTCTTTTTTTATTGCTGTTTTCACTAAAAAGGTTTTTTTATATCTAACCACATAATAGTATATTTGATTTATTTAGCTCCCTAACAGCCCAGATGTAATTTTTGAAGTCGACATCCATCCCATTTACATATAAATTTAATCTATTGATTTAATTAAAAAAAACACTTACAATCTTGTTGTAAAACTAATAAAGTGAAAGTGTGATTTGTAATATGATTAATTTTAAATCTGTTATATCTTTTTTTCGAGGATGGCTTAATATCTTTTTTTGTATATTAAGAGCAGGTTTTTTACCCGATAAAGCATTAGTATTTTGAAAATTTGGCTCTTAGAAGTCAATTATCTTTATTTCAGCAACAATCACTTAACCACAAAACCCCTAAGCCTCGTGTTAATGCTGCCTTTCGACAACTTTGGGTTATTCTTTCTAAAGTTTTTCCCAAATGGAAATCTTCACTCTTTATTGTAAAGCCTGAAACAGTTATCGGTTGGCACAAAAAAGCCTTCAAATTTTACTGGATGCTTAAATCACAAAAATCTGGAAGACCTAAAATATCACGTCAAACAATTGCCCTTATTAAACGTATTCATAAGGAAAATCCCTTGCTATCTCCCGAAAAAAGATATGAACGTTTGATTGACCTTGCTATAACAGATGCTCCCTGTCCAAACACTATTTCTAAGTACATTCCAAAGCTTCGAAAATCTCCAAGCGAAAAACAAAAACAATCATGGACTACTTTTCTAAAAAATCATCGTAAAGAAATTTGGTCAATGGATTTTCTTACAGTTCCAACTCTTTATTTTAAAGTATTGTATGTTTTTATACTCATAAGTCATGACCGCAGGAAGATTGAACACTTTGCAGTTACAACAAATCCTTCTTCTGCATGGGTTGCACAGCAAATTAGAGAAGCCACTCCTTTTGGAAAAACACCAAAATACTTGATTCATGACAATGATGCTACATTTACCAGTCGTGAATTTAAAACCTTTCTTGCTAATGCAAATATCAAATCAAAGAAAACAGGTTTTAAATGTCCTTGGCAAAACGGTGTATGCGAAAGAATAGTTGGCATTTTACGTCAGGAATTACTTAATCATATTATACCTATAAATGAAAAGCATCTTCAATACTTGCTCAAAGAATATATAGAAAAATATTATAATCCTGTAAGAACTCATCAAGGCATTGATTGTCAAACACCTATTGTAAAAGAAAAACTACCACAAACAACTGTTACCCAAACTGCTTTGAAATCCAAACCAATACTTAATGGTTTATATCATGATTATCAAAAAGTTGCCTGATTAATTTTTAAATACGTGTATGACAACAACAGGCTTTTTTGTCATGCCCAAAAAAGAAAATACCTAGTTTTTTACAAGGTATTTTCTTTTTTTATTGTTGTTTTCACTAAAAAGGCTTTTTTACATCTAACCACATAATAGTATATTTTGATTTATTTAGCTCCCTAACAGCCCAGATGTAATTTTTGAAGTCGACAACTTAAATATAAGCTATCAATTATTCCTAATATTAATTTTACATAAATAATCTTACTAAGTCTACAATTTTTTCATAGAAATAAAACAATTTTTAAATATTAAATATATTATTTTGAACGGCTCCGGGGTCCAAAAAATGGTGTGGAATTGAAAAAAGATTGTTTAGATTGTATTTTCCAAAACACTTTAATCTTTATTTGTATAAACATGTAATTTCTTTCGAAGGGCTAAAATTGCTTACAGGGAAGGAAAGACACTTCGTAATCCCATTTTAAGTCATCTGCGAAGATTCTTAAAGTATACCTCCGACAGCGTTTCTAAAGAATGGGGAGCAAAAAGCCTAAGATTCCGCTTCGTGGGCATCTTTTCTGAAATTTGTAAAGTGTTTTATTGCCTGTTGTAAAAACTTCTAAAATGGGGTAAAAATGTAACTCTGCTTAAAAATGAGAAATCAAGTGTTTATAAGCCTTAAGCCTCCCTCCTGCCAAAGTCGTATTCTTCCGCCTGTTGTCCTACTGTACCGAAAGACACTGTATTTTGCATTTGTCGGGTTGGGGCATATCCGTTATAGTAGATTGTTATGTTTTCAAGGGTAACAACTATTGCTTGAATCAGATCAAAACGGTTAGCTGGAAGATTATAGATTAATTTTAAATACGGATAACAACAACAGGCTTTTTTGTCATGACATAAAACGAAAATTCCCAGCAGGTTCGCCAAGAATTTCCGTTTTTTTCTTTACTGTTTTTCAAAAGCCCTTTTTTGAATATTTGATATTGTAATTAGTACCGTTTAATGGTTTTCTATAAGTACCCGATGAAGTTTTTGAAGTCAACAACTTTCTTGTATTTGTTTAATAACATTTTCATATCTAACCTTAGTTAAATATTCCCATTCCGTTGATTTTACAACAATTGTTTCAGCATATCCCCAAAACTCAGGTTCACAATTATAACTGAGTACATACAACTCTTTATTTTCATTAATTATTGGCATTCTGCTTTTTAATGAAGATGCAAAATAATCTCCTGAATTTCCTTTGGTTAAGAATACTAAACATAATTCCTTCTCGTTAAACCATTTGTCTGGCTTCCATGATAAAAACACATTAAAAGTAAATTTATGTGAAATATGGCCTTTATATAAATTTATAACCTCTGCCTGAACTACCGCACCTCGCTTCTTTACCTTTTTTATCCTTACTTCAGCAATAATATCAATTTTGAGTAAATATTTTTTGAAAGTATAGTATCCACTTTTTTCAAAATTATCTTTAAATACTTTATACTCATCTAATATTAATTTGCTATCTAGCTCACACTCTTCAGGTAAAGGCTTTTTCAAAACTGATAATAATTCACATAATTCATTGTTATATTTTTCAACAAGCTCAATCCTTCTTTTATCATCTTCAGGGAGAGAGCTTATTTCGTTATTGAGGTTTAGTAACAATATTTCATAACTATTCATACATTCACTCCTTAATCTCTTAAATAACCAGTTGGATGAGTTGTTGGTAAATCATATGATTGAGGATAAGTTGCACAATTATAAGTATTTGGTTCCCAGCCCAGTCCTGAACCTCTTTTCGGTGGGAATGAATAATTTTTTCCAGCAAACTTCCCAAGCATACTATCTTTCCAAACACCCATCCTTCCTTTCAAGTACTGGAATCTAGATACATTAAAAGTTGTCTTTTTTACATTAAGTCCAAGCTCTGTTGCTCTACTAAACATTACTGTATCATTAGTCACTTTGCCTGGAAATGATTTTCTGGCTAAAAGGGCTTCTCCACTAATACCTGAACCTGTTGGACCAAATCCATATATAGATTTTCCATTATTAAATGAAATACCCACATGCCCAAAGGCAGCTTGATCTAATTGTGAAATCACTTCTTGGTCTCGCGTACTAAGAAACTCAAATATATCAATAGTTTTCCCCTTGCCAGCAACTCCCGTATTAGCACGTTTTAATAGTTTATCTGTGAGTTTGGCTGCAATACCATCTGCAGAACCTATGGATTTTAAAATTGGTCTAGCTCTTTTGGCAATTGCTCCAATTACAAAAGGTGCTACTGTTGTTCCAGCTGCTATATAACGTTCCTTAGTACTTAGTCTTTTTTGCCTTATAATATCATATCCAAATACAGCTTCTGATCCACTTTTTATATCACCAACTATATCAATGCTATCAAGCGTAAATGATGCCGCTTCTTTTGCAAATTCAATTTCTCTTCTGTTAACTTCGTCTCTGATAACTTTGTTAATTCTGCTATTTGAACGAAGTTCTTTTAAAAATTCATCAGCGTAATTTCTATTAAATAGTTCATAATTTTGATAATAACTGCCTATCGAATAAAATAATTCGCTATTACTTTGAATAGCCTTATTTTCAAGCATCAACTCCTGCAAAGCATCTAACTCTTGTACATACTGATTTTCCATCGTTGATAGTTGGAAATCTAAAAACATGTTTCTATAAATTGAATCATTTTGAAGTCGAGAATAGGAAGTTGCAGTATAACTATATAACTTTAGCAAATCATATGCCTCTATCATTGGACTTGTATCTTCCACTGAATCTACATCGCCAAAAGCCCAATAAAAACCATCCATATTAGTAATAGTGCTAGAATCAAAAGTTAATATTTTATTATTGTATAAAATTGTTGTTGTTCCTGAGCCCTTAGATATTGAATATGAAGCACCATTCACCTTTTTTGCTATCTCAGAGATTGGTAACTGTGATTCCAAACTTCTATAAAAATCATGTTCTTCGGGACCGTGTCCTGTAGGGTCATAGTAAATCAATGGATTATTGGCACAATAAGTGTACAGGTTCAAGCTCAACGGATCGCCAACACTACCTGTGTATGTGTCCTCCTGCAAGAACCTTGCAACCTTCGGATCATACATCCTTGCATTACAATAATATAACTTTGTCTCTTCATCATATTGATAGCCAGCATAAGTTATATTGTTGTTTACATCACCTGTAGTTCCTGATCGGTCAAGATTACCAAAGGCATCGTAGTAATATGTAGCTGAAATATTTCCATTGGTCACATTGATTAATGCTGTTACATCGGCATGTCCGTTATACATATAGTAGTAAGACTGACCATTAGTTTCACGCATTAATAAATTAGTGCCATAGATGTTTCTTCCAACCTGATTACCATCGCCATCTAGCTCTAGCACTACCTTATCGTACTCATATAAATACCTTGTCAAAGATCCGTCTATCTTTTTGCTAATCCTATAACCTTCTGCGTTATAACGATATTGGGTGTTATTTGCACCTATCATCTGGTTAAACTCGTCATAAGCATAAGTAACAGAATTAGCTGATGAACCTGTTGTAACTGAACTTATTTGATTTCCATTGGCATCATAACCGTAAGTAGTTGTTGAATCAAGTGTTCCACCTATTTTTACAGTCACAGTATCTAATTGATTTAAGTCTTGATTGTAAGTGTAAATATGTTCTTGTGTTATTATACCATTTTCTTTGATTTTTGTGTTAGTTCTATTCCCTAATTCATCATATAAATATTCAATAATTTTTTCTCTGTACTGTTCATCCACTTTTTTCAATCGATTTAAATTATCATATGTATACTCTGTTGTCCCTTTATTATCTACTTTTGTGAACATGTTACCGTTTGCATCATATGTATAGACGTAGCTTTCGAATACAGTTCCTTCATTATCAGTATCCTCAAGCTTTTGTAACAATCCATCCTCATAATATTCATAGTCTTCTTTTGCTCCACCAGCATAAACAACACTCTTTGCTGCTCCATTTTTATAGTAAGAATATTGTGCAGCATCTTCTGCTTCTATATCACCATTTTTCACAAACTCTAATCGTCCAACACTATCATATACTTTTGTTGATATATTATCTTCTTGATCAATTGATGTTTCTGCTGTAAGTCCGTCACTTGTTATAATGTCGTATACATAAATTACATTTCCTTCAACATTTGAAACAGTCTTTGTTTTTACCCTGCCAAGCTCATCATACGTTCTTTCTACAACCTCAGGTTCTGTTGTTGAAGAGGTAATTGTTGATTTTAATTGATTTCCTACATTATCATATTCAAAGTTTTTCTTTGTATAGCTTTTTTCTTCTCCATCTTCAATTAATGTCGCTTTTTCTTCTTTTACCAAACCTTGTGGGTTGTATAGATATTGGGTTAATATATTTTTTCTGTCTGTAACCTCATATAAACTTCCGTCGGCATAATATTTGTAGCTTACAACATTGTTTGAAGTTCCGGGATATTCTTTTTTCTTTACAAGGTTTCTTGAGTTGTAATATAAAGTACTTGTAGTTATTCCATTAATATCTTGGTTTTCTAAATTTCCGTTCTTGTCATATTTGTACTTTGTAGTATCAGTTAATTTATATACATCTTCATCTACCATTTCATAGGAACTTACACCACTTAAATTATTGAGTTCATCGTAGGTGTATACTGTTTGATTGCCTTTTGGGTCTATGACACAGGAAATATTACCGTTTGCATCATAAAACTTCTTTGTTGTGTATTCAACTGATTCACGCCATTGATTTACAGCACTTACTTTGCCATCTTTATTGTATTCAAATACTTTTTTATGATCTTCTCCGTCAAAGGATTCAGTTTGTGCACTGTTGTCGTTATAGTTTATTTTTTCAATTATATTTCCTGCAGCGTCCGTTGTGCTTACAAGTCTTCCCATTTTATCATAATCGTACGAAGTAACACTAGAAGATGAATTTGTTGTATCATTTTCCGTCACTTTTTCAACTTCTGCTAGAACATTGCCATCCTTATTGTAGTAGCTTAGTGTCTCATGAGTTGTTGAACGATTTGTACTGTCAAGTCCTGTATCAAGATCAATTAGAGTAACATTTTCAACTACGCTTCTTGTAAGTCTTCCAATCTCATCATACTCATTTTTTGTCACGGTATTATTTGCATCAATTTGAAACTTTACATTTCCGTACAAATCATATAGATAGCGAGTTTCTGTTTCAGTCGTATCGTCCCCGGATTTATATACCTTTTCACTTTTTACACGGCCAAAACGGTCGTAATCATACTCTTCTACATTTTCTAGACTATCTTTTTTATATTTTAGATTACCCATTGAATCATATTTGTAATTTACAGTATTTTCAGGTATTGTTTCATCTGCTGGGTAAGTAACACTTCTTTGTAATCCAAGACTGTTGTACTCAAAAGTGGTCTCATTTCCATTGGCATCTACTGAAGTTTTAATATTTCCTGCATAGTCATAATACTCAATATTCAAAGTATATTCATCGCTAGTTGGATCGTCTATAATATCTGTAACTACAACATCTAATTTTCTATTCACATCATCATAAAGGTATCTTGTACTGCTGTAATACAAACTTGATACTTGTATAGGTACCGACAAATCTTCAACATTTAACATCTTGTTTACCCCATGAGCTGTAATTTCATAGGTTTTTCTTCCAAGTCCATCATAGGTATACTTTTTATTATAGTTTCTGTCGTCAGCACCTGTAAATTCAGGATTCTTAACAGTTTCTAACCCATTTGCAAGGTTATATGAATATTCAACACCATAGGCACTATCGATTAAATCTTCTACAGCAACAGATCCCTCACTGGCTACAGCATCATCATATGCCTTGTTATAGCCTTCGGCATCAACCTTTTTCAACACATTTCCATTCTCATCATACTTATATGCCTCAAGTATAATGTATTTTGTGCTTTCATTAAAATCTGCATCACTTTTATTATATCTTTTAATATTACCTCTAAAAGCCTTTTTAATTAGTCTTCCTTGCTTATCATACGAATACTCTGTCCTATTTTCTGTATCATCCGATAGAAGACTTTTACCATCTACATAATTCTCAGGTGTAACCTCAGCAACTAACCTTCCAGCAATATCATATTCGTATGCAGTGATTAAATCCTGTGTTGTTTGAGTTTCTGTATTTGTTTCACGGTTAAATTCTTTTGTTGTAATACCTTTTTGAATTGTTTTTTCCAATAAACCACGGCTGTTATATTGGTTTTGTTCACTTGAAAGTAACTCTGTTCCATTTGCACTTTCAGTATAAACTTTTGTAGTAGTTACCTTACCCTCCCAGTTATAGGTTGCAACAGTCTCAACTGATGCCGACCAACCAGAACCATCTGCATCGGTTACATTTGTATCAAGTACTGTTTGTTTTCCAACGCGGCTTAAACTATCATAGTAGTAATTTACCGTTTGTGTATTTGGACTAGTTACTTTCCTTGCATTTCCTGCTTTGTCAAAATCACTGTACGTAGTAACTATTGCACTATAGCCGGAGTATTCCGAGTACGGTCCTTCATAATTTACACTATCCGGTGCTACTTCAAACAGATCATTATATGCAACTATGTTTTCCCCTTCGATATCATAAAAATCTTTTTCTAAATCTTCGTCACTTACAAGTACAGCTGCTTTTTCAGGCTTACCAAACATATTGTAATCGAGATATACTTTTATATTTTGTCTATCCGAATCAAAAGTGGTCTTTTCCTCAATTAGGTTGCCATCTTTATCATATTTATACTCTGATACTTTTTCCATACTGCTCTTAATTGGAGTCTTTGTTGTATCAACACCATATGAGCTCACTTTCTTCACTTTATTGTTGGCATAGTACTCATAAACTGTTTCATTATACTTCTCAAGCGGGCTTCCTTCTTTTATACTTATATTTCCATCGTATTCTGTTACTTCAACAAGATCGACATAAGCTGCCTCTGAAACTTTTCTTCCGCCTAAATCATAAGCTATTTTTGAGTAAGAATATTTTATATTGCCATTTACTTCTGTCACTGGCACAAATTTTTCATTGTATACCTTGCCCGGATTAGAAGCATCATAATTGTTGTAAGTATATAGTGTTGTGTTATTTCTAGGGTCGGTTACTTTTTTAACCTTACCATTTTTATAGTATTCAGCCTTGGTAAATTCTTCAACTTCTCCGTCAGTTGGATTTGTAACCTTTATAACTTTTCCAGAAAAATTAGTTAAATATTTTGTATCTGCCGTTATATGCTTTGTATCATCACCGTCTATATAGCTTGAAAGATACTTTGTGTGTATTTTTTCTGTACCATAAGTTCCATTGTCAAGCTCAATACCATCATTATATTTATATTCCTCCAACAAAGTAGAATTACAGTACACAGCCGTAAGTCTTCCTATTTCATCATAGTTATAGGTATATTTTGCCTCAGATGGTTTATCTTCTGTTTCAAGATTTCCTTCACCATCATAAGTATAGCTATATGAATATTTGCTAATTGAACCATCTACATTAACAACGTTTTGTGTATGGTGCAAAACCCTGCCATAAGGGTCGTACTCATATAAATCTGATTCAGTTCCACCATAACTTACACCATCTTCTGCTTCATTATACATTAATGGATTTATCTGCTGAACCATGCGTCCATCATAGTCATAATACATTCTGGTGATGCTTGATTCTTCATCCGTATCTTCCTTTGTGATTTTTACAACATTATCCATATCGTCATATTCATAGCTTGTCTTATTTAATAGATCTGTGGTTTCACTTTGTACCCTAAAGCAATCGTCATATGTATACACTTTTTTATTTATTCCATTTTGTGTAGATTCAATCATTCCTTCATCATAGTATCCATTTTGTGTATATGTTCCATTTGGATTTACTGTTTTATACACAAGACTTAATATTTTTTTGTCTACATACTCATAAGTTGTTATAGCATTATTTTCTTCATCAAAAGAGCTTACATCAGTTACGTTATCTATTGGATTACTAGGGTCTATTGGTTCTACCGGCTTTATTATATTCTTAAGTCTTGTTCTTCCATCAGTATTATATTTTTCATAGTAATAATAGGTCTGATAATTCATTTCATCAATGACATATTTAACATCGCCATTTTCATAATATTCATAACGTTTGGTATTACCATCGGGATTTTTTACGAATATTACATTTTCTTTTTCATCCGTCTCAATTATTTTCTGGTTAACTTGTACCTTTGTATCGTCTACTTCAACAACCTCTGCTGTCTCAAATTTCTGTTTAAGATTTGTTTCCCACAAATATTTATTTGTTTTTGATTTTAACTTCTCGTCTGTAAAATTAGTGGTTTCCACATAATCATCGGTACCTAAAAGAAAGTACTTAGTAATAGTTTCTTTTCCTTCCGCATCAATAACTCGTATAGGTCTGTCAGGGAAATTAATGTTGTATATTTCTTTTGTCAAATCCCCTCTTCTATTGTAGTATTGACGGCAAATCTCAAGTCCGTCTGTTGTTAATTCTGAATTGTCATTAGCACTTAAATCCTTATAAAGATAATATGCTGGCTTATTGTTGCTATCTAGCTGCTTTATAATTCTACCTAATTTATCGTAGAAATTATGGTAAAGAGTTATTTCATTATCTTCATCATTAATTTTCTTTATCTTTTCTAACTTATTTACCGCTCCTTCTCCTTCGGGATAATAAGTGTATTTGGTTACTTTTTCATTTAGATTTGTAACGGATGAAAGCTTTCCGTCTGTATAATTATATGTAACAATTCTTCCAGCACCATCTTGTATGCTTTCAAGTTTATCGTCATCATTATATTTTAATGACAGCTCTCTCCCAATCTTATCACCACTTGAATCACAATCATATATATTAACAAGTTTGCCATTTTCATAATTGAATTTAATTCTGTTTTTATATCTATCTTCCTTATATGCAAGTTTACCTGTATTTGTATTATATAGATATGACGTTTGATCCTTCTTTTTAAGTTTGTACATCAATGTACCGTCTACAGTTGTTTTAGTCAGCTCATCATAACATCCTACAGGCGCTTTGTAGCTTGAACTCTCCGATGTAAAAAATATTTTTGAACCAGTAGGGTAAGTCACCTCTACCCCAGATACTTTATATAGATAATATGAACATACCCATCCTGTTTGGTTATCCGGTGTTACAATCTCATACCAGTCGGGATGACCATCCCATTCATAGATTCTACCTGTAAGCTGCAGAGTTGTTCCATTAGAAAGTCCGCGAATTATTTCCCAGTCGGTAGGACATGTTTCTCCCAATTCTTCAGGTAGTTTTCTTAAATTCAAAGTAGAGGCCTTTACTTTATATGTATTTGTTTCAACATTTCTTACAAAGGTCTCAAAGTTCATACGCCAGCCGTTCCCAATCACCAATGAGTCTTTAGTATCTGCATCACTTGAATTATAACTTCTTACAGCTTCAACATCCATTGCAGGACTATCAATACTTATATCCGTTGACTGTGTCATGTAATTTCCGGTAAGCACATTAGCTCCATTTGAATCGTACTGTGTTCCTCTTCCTTCTATTCCATTATAGTCAGCTCCAAAGGTGGTTCCCTTTAACTGATTGACCACATAGTCACCAGTAGCACTCAAACATTTAGTCCCACTATTTCCTCCAGCAATAAATACCCTTCCAAATGCAGCAACAGCACCAAATGATGTTCTTGCATATTGTAGAGATCTCATTTTCTCTATATATTCATCAGTATTTTCTTCTGCTTCAACACTTAGGTATGTATCAGTTTGTGGATCATATCTATCAACTTCATTTGTTATCTTCGTCTCTGTTTCATCAAAGGTTGTACCACAAAATAGATATATCTTACCGTCTACATTGCAAGCCTGCAAGCCTTTAGTCTTTGTTGGCAATGATGCTTTTGTTGTGCAACTTCCTGAAGTCGTGTTATATTCTTCAACAGTATTTAGAATACCATCATCATTACATCCACCAAATATGTAAATGCTTTTTCCGTAAGATGCCATACCAAAATCTGATCGTGGGGTAATTGTGTTATCATCAATCGTTGTCCAAGTGCTATTTTCAGTGTCATAAACTTCAATTGTATTTAAGTATCCAGATTCGTTATGACCTCCAACCACATAGATTTTGTCCTCTATTAATACTGCCTTTGCACCGCTTCTTGCTGTTGGCATAGATGGTATGTTTGTGAATTTTTCTAATGATGGATTGTATTTTTCTACAGTGTCTAAATATTCTTCTCCGTCAAATCCACCAAAAATGTATACATCATTGTCGGTTGCAGCTATTGCAAAATCACTTTTGCCTGTCTGCATTTGGTTTGATGTATTTTCAGTCCATTTGTCCTCTATGTAGTCATACTCACTTACTGTATTTAGGTATTCTCCATTATCTGTTTTTCCTCCAAAGGCATATATTCTACCATTTACTTCTGCCATCGCAAGTCCTTCTCTTGCAGGGGTTAGGCTTGGTTTTGTGATTGTTGTACCTGGTAGGGGGTTGGAGTTTGTGTATACTTTCTCGAGTTTGTTCCAAAACTTTGCATTAGTTGGTCTTTCACAACTCAAAATTTCATATCCATATTCAAAAGGTTTGTTGATTAAAAGTATATTAAATTTACTCGAGCCAGGGCTTTCAAAGTCAATTGTTTGATTTTTATCTCCACTTAGTAATACTTTATGTGTTCCAGATGGAATAAAATTATTTTTCTCATGATAAGGATACATAGTCCATGGATTCTTTATGCCATGAGTATAATCTCTCTGGGTAAAATCACCTTTCACTTCTAACAAGCCAGCTACTAAATTACTACATCCTTCATCACATTGAATGTGAAAATTTCCTTCTACATTTATATAATCCTCCTCATCAATCATATTAATTTTTGCATAACTGTTGCCAATTGAATAATTTTCACTTACCCATATTTGTCCTTTATTTACATCTACGTCACCTCTACTTTGATATAAATTCCCTTCAATATATAAACTACCACCATTTATATCTAATGTTCCATTTTCCAATCTCACATTTCCATCAACAGTAAAATTATACCCATTCAAATCTAAGCAATAATCACTACAAGAAAGTGTAACGTCCCCTACTATTTCTATATCACTTTCTATAGGATTTATAATTTTATATAGCTTGAAATTTGATCTTATAGGACCCTCACTTAGTATTGAATTTAATGATATGAAAGTATTAAACTCAACTTTATTATCTTTTCCTCTAATATCTAAAATGTTAAATCCTGATGCGCCTGGACTTTCAAAATCAACAATCTGTTTCTTATTTCCACTTAATATAACCTTATGAGTATTAGTTGCTATAAAATTGTTCCTCACATGATACCTAGCATTTTCGTTCCATCCATCCGCTCTATTATAAAGATAATCTCTTTGTGTAAAATCACCCTTTACTTCTAATACCCCTGCTGTCAAATTGTATATATCTTTACCAGTATATGCAGTACGCCCTTCACCTGTTTGTATATGAAAATTGCCTTCCACACACACATAATCTTCTTTATACATCATATAAAGCATCCCACTGCCATTTCCTATAGTGTAATTTCCATTTATTAATGCTTTACCTTTTTCAATATAAAAATCTCCATTACTATGCGCTAAAGATCCACTTATTTCTAATAAACCACTGCTTATATTAACTATACCTCCAGATATAGTCATATTATTTTTAACAAATACTTGGTATGCATTTAAATTAAAATTTTGATCCCTAATAATATCTAAACTCTCATAAACCCTATTTTCATACAAAGCAGTATCTACATCAATAACACCTTCACCAGTATTCACTAAAACTCTTCCGCTATCATCCATATAATTGCCATCTGCATCTATTGGCCTTACCTCATATGAATAATCCGTGCCAGCTTCTAAACTATTAACCTCACATGACAGTTGATCAATTTCTGTTGCTACAACTGTAGCACATACAGAATCACCTGATAACACTTCATATTTACTTGCACCAATTACATTATTCCATATTATTTTGACAGTACTTGTATCACTGTTTATTTCTGCATTCACATCAATTGGTTTTTGCGGTGCACTTACCACCCTTATTGTTTCGCTCCATTCACTCTTTGTACCATCTAAATATACTGCATATACTTTATAAGAGTGGTTTGTATTTTTTATAAGATTTTTGTGCTCATAGGAAGTACCAGTTACAGTTTCATTAAAAATACCATCCGCACATACGACATATTTTTCTGCACCATCTACATCATCCCATGAAACAGTTATTGATACTGTGTCATCTTCATTTAAAACATTCTTTGTTACATCAAAATTGAATATATCACTATTCTGCAATCCCGTTGGTGTCGGTGTTATTGTTGGGGTTATTATTGGTGTGCTCGTAGGCGTAATTGTTGGAATTACAGTTTCTGTAGGTGTTGGCGTAGGAGTTAAAGTCGGTGTAGGTGTCGGCGTTGAAGTTATTGTTGCTGTTGGTGTCGATACCTCATCTATTGGAAATACCTTTATTTGTCCCAATAAATACATTCTCATGTATCCGACATCAATAGCATTAAAATCACCATCTCCGCTTACATCTGAATTTATTAATTCAGACTCATCCCTAATACCCAATAAAGCCATCCTCATTAATCCAAAATCCAAACTATTAACATTACCATCACCATTTACATCCCCATGCAAAACACTACTATCACTTGTATCTGGCGCAAACATTATAGTTCTGTCGCTGGTAATATCATTTAATTTTGAATCCTCATAAACAGACTCTGAAACAGTAGACGTGTTTTCATTTACTGACTCTACCTTCTGTGCTCCTACATTACCAAAAACCGTCGAGGTCATTATTTGAACAGCAAAAACCCCTGAAATGACTGCTGATATAATTCTCTTACCTTTTAACATTAAATTCTTTCTCCCCTCACAAATATATCTTTATTTTATAAACTTCATGTAATTATCACAAACTTTTACCCAAAGAAATGATGTAAAGTTTTACATGTAAAAGTTTATCAAAGTATTTTTAATTTGTAAATAAGGTTATTCTAAAAAAATAACTGGTCAATTGCGGTTTCAAAAAATCTAGATTGAAGGGCTATGTGCCCTAAATACTGTATAGATTATTTTTTGAAACCGCCTAACCCTCAGTCCTATTTTTCACCTCATAAAATAGCCACATCGAAAATATACATATATAGACTTCGATACAAATAAATAAGGAGTATCGGGATGAATATCAAAAAAGACAAAAAAATCGAATCAAAAACCATCGCAGAGGTACAAAGCGAATCCATAATACCATCGGGACGCTATGGTCCTTTAGTTGCACGCATTCCGGTGATTTTATCTCAAGCAAAGGTAAATGTGAGCATAAGCTCTGAAATATGTCTTGATCATAAAGCTACAAATATAATAAATCGCACAAGATCAGTGTTCCTTACCCAATGCTCTCTTCTAGATATAGGTGACAAAAGACATGGCAAAGTACATTTAAATGGTTATATAAATGAAAGTATTGAATATACAGCTTGTCAATGTGTAGACAATAATAGTCCGTCAGAACTCTATTTTAAAACTATAAAAATCCCCTTTGAATTTGCAACCAAAATTGACTATTGCACACGTCCGACTTTTTTAACTCCAAACAAATTTATATCTGTAAATGTATCTTCTTTGTTAAATCAAGCATTTGCAGGAACAAATTTATTATGTCAACTAGACAACACCCAAATTTCTGAATCCGATATTATCAGCAAAAACATATGCCCTACTGACAGTAAAGCCTATACCTCCTTAACAGAATGTTTGGTCGTATCTATCACTTTTTCACTCTTACAATGGCAGCAAGTAAGCATACCAAGATTTTTTCCCTACAACACTTAAGTAATTCCAAAAAATAACTGGTCAACTGCAGTTTCAAAAATTTTAGATTGAAGGGCTTTGTAACCTGAATACTGTATAGGTTATTTTTTGGAATCACCTAAGAACATATCGAAAAAATTTCTAAAATCCAAAAATCATGTTTACATAATCACACTCCCTCGCTCTTCTCATATACTGATAGTAGATAGTATTGTGTTTAAAATTCTTATCCAAAACAATATTTAAGGAGGCTAGCAAAATGGATAATGATTGTACTTGCAAATGCGGAGTTATCAAATCTGAAACCCTTTCAGAGTGTTCAAATGAATATTATATTCCAAAAGGAAATTGCGGTCCTTTTATTGGAAAAATACCAGTAGTTCTTGCAGAGCCTGTAGTACAAATAGATGTAGAATCGGTTATTCAGCTGGAAGAACCCGCTTTAGAGATCAAAAGAGTTAAAAAGAACTTATTTATTACACAGTGTAAAGTAATTGAAACGGGTCATGAATATGATTATCGTTGTGACCATGATTGTAAACCTAAAAAAACAGGCAAATTATTTCTTAGCGGATATGTGAAAAAAAACATTGAATACGCTACCGTTGACTGCGTTAATATATGTAAAAACGGAGTATGTGGTAAAATCAAGCACACAACTGTAAAAGTACCTTTTAGATGTGTAACTAAAGTTATATTTGATGTTCCCCCTCAAATAAATGCAACGGGAGGTACTAAGGAAATAGCTCTATTCAATGATAGTGTAAAAGGTTATGACTATTGTGGACAGGAAATTATCGGCAGTGATCCTTGCGAAATAAGTTTTATTCACAAGGAATTTTTTAATGAAAAAATCTTTTGCGAGCTCGAAGAGGTTAAAATATTCGAAGATGATATTTTAAAAGATAAAGTAGACTTTGATTGTGACAAAAAAGACGACTATACTTTTGATAAAGTCATAGAAAAAATGGTTATATCCGTGCGCTTAAAACTATTACAAAAGCAACAAGTCAAAATACCCGGCAAAGACAAAGACGACTACGATGACAAGAAAAAAATGCTTAAGAGATAATATACATCCGACTATAAAAGTAAAAAAACATAGAGTAAATATTATCCATTTCAAAAATATCTGTAATAAATAAAAAGAAATATTGCTGTTATTATGCAAAACAAAAAACAAATGCTTAACTGGAGTTTCAAAAAATTCGATGCCATTTTTTGCATTGCAAAATAATATTCCTATGAAAATAATATTCCTATGAAAATAATATTCCTATGAAAATAATATTCCTATGAAAATAATATTCCTATGAAAATAATATTCCTATGAAAATAATATTCCTATGAAAATAATATTCCTATGAAAATAATATTCCTATGAAAATAATATTCCTATGAAAATAATATTCCTATGAAAATAATATTCCTATGATGGAAGCTTAAAAGCTTCCATCATAGGAATTGTAACAGAAATATTGAATATGTATTTTTTGAAACTACCTTATACCTCTATATTCTAAATAACTACAAGATAACAACACTGCAACACTTCTTTTTTAAAGGTATTTTTATGTTTTAATTTGGAAACTCTTTTATAGTTCCTAGCAAGAACCTTCTCATATACCCAAAGTCAAGGGAATTGATACTTCCGTCACCGTTTAAATCACCAGATTCTAAGGCATTTTCTGCAGGAAATTCTTTAATACTACCCAAAAGATACATTCTAAAGTATCCAAAATCAAGGGAATTTACACTACCATCACCATTTACATCACCAACAATTACAGCCTCTTGAGTAGGGGTAGGAGTAGGTATTTGTTGTGTAGGTGTTACTTTTGCAGTTGGTGAAGTATAACCTGAAATAGGATAAGTTTTAAGGTCAGGAAGTTCATCTAAGGTTATACAATAATCACTTTGGTACATCTCTTTTATCCAGTCAGCAGGATTGTTTTGTTCTCCTGTAAGCCACCAACCATACCATGGGCAGAAATAAAGCCATCCAGCCTCTTCATTTATAAGATTTGAGACTCTAGGTATTGTATCATTTTCACTCATTGTTATAAGTTTATTTCCATTTGTAAGTCGAACCAGACTATAGAATGTGGAAGAAATTGCACTTCCATTTGGCAACCCATCTTTTGCATTGTATTTATCATATCCCACAATATCTACAACATCATCACCGGGATACCACTTTTCAGAAGTATCATATTTTTGAGAGGTCCATACCCATATAATATTGTCTAAACCATACTCATTTGTGAACTTGTCATAAAGTAATCTATACAATTCAATACATGGTTGAGGACCTTCAGCTCCCCACCAAAACCATCCACCTTCAGCTTCGTGAAGTGGTCTAAACAATACAGGAACCTTTGCATCTTCAAGCTCTTGAAACTTGCCTGCCATATAATCTATATCATCTAGCAACGCTGCGTTTTCTTCAGTTCCAGCAGTCAAAGCTTTTGATATACTAAAAGTTGTACTTTCGGTGTAAAAACTGTCCTCTGCCTCCTTACCAATATCAGCTGGTGAAAACCAGTGCCAACAAACCGTAGGTATTCCATTCTTTTCGTTATACCACTCAATAACACGTTCAGCACATTTATCATCCCACAAAAATGCATTCCCTCTATAATTCATAAAGTCAAAGCCCCTAACCGCGGGCATTTCACCTGTTAGTTCTTCTATATATGTAAATTCTTTTTCAGAAGCGCTATAGTTGTGAGAACCACAAATTTCTTGCTGACCTGAAAGTATATTTTTTCCATAAACATCACAAAGATAACTCATAAGTGATTTTGCTTCGTCCGTAGCATTTGGGTTTACCAAAGTTTTGTCAACTTGCAAGTTTGTAATACTTTCATCGGCAGGTTTTACTATCAAGTAATCAAAATAAGTGTATCCCCAATAACTTTCAAATTCAATAGTATTAGTTCCGGCACTAAGCTTTACAACACCTGCAGAAATCTCTTTCCAATCAAGAGTATATGCAAAACTTACTTCTCCCTGATTAGTGCCATTTACATTGAGATACTGCACTTTTTTAGTAGAATCATAAGGCTGTGCATAACAAACAATTAAGTCATAAAGTCCATCTTTGTCAATCTCAACATCAATTGAAGTACTTGTACCCTTTTGTGCTAAAAAAACACAAGTTGATCCGCTAAGATCAAACTCTTGGCCATCATCGGTTTCTCCTACAAAATCGGTATGAATTTCGGCACCGTTTAGTTCCCCATTTTCAAATTCATACTTTACACCCTCTTGTGCTGTGACACTTGAAGTAGTGACAAATGACATTAGCGACAAAAGTGATGTCAAAGTCCATGCTAAGAAAATCTTTTTTTTAGACCTCTTATACATATAATATCTCCTCCTCAAAATAATGTAATATTATAAAATCAATAAATTTTCTGTAATTACAAGGTATTTAAATCGTTACAACACATTACAAAATTCTTGTGAATTTATTATCTCTATAAAATAATATTACTACATTTTTTATAATCTTACAATTAGTTTGATTTCTTGAATGGGTGTATTAATCATCGCGAACGATATTATTTCAATAACTAAAGCTCCGAGGCTGGTCGTTTCGCTACGCTATACTGCTCGCCTATGCAACCTAGGCTAAGAGATTGTATAACTCGCTACGGGTCGAATCAAAACTCGCTTCTAAGTAGAACAGTGATTCGACTAATCCTTCGCTTCGTTAACATTCTCTAAGCCTCTACGCAGATGTTATTTCCATAATATGTCTCGCGATTAAAATATGCACCCTTCTTGAATTAAAAGATATGATTTACAACCCACAGGCTTTGTAAAACCTATTCTAAAAATTTATAACAATAAGCCACTTTAAAAAAAGATGTTGAGATAAATCCCAACATCTTTTTAACCAAATGCTATACAACACTATTCAACGTACTCACAATAATTAAAGGCACCCCTACACAACCAATAATTAAAGGAATTCTATCCGTCCCAATATCCTCATGTGTGACATTACACTTACAATACTCATCCCACATAGTTACACCTTTTTTCTGAAGATTAAAATAAGCAATAGCTTCTGCAATATTTTGAAAGATCGTAGTCATAGCCATACCAATAAACCACACAAGAAATCCACGAATCAATGCAGTTTTCAATGTTAGTTTATTATTGTCGGCATCTCGGACTTTAACTTTCAGTAGATACTTTCCAGGTGTTGTTCCCCAAGTTGCCATGAGTTGAGCTTCAACAAATATCCATATGAAATATATTCCCACCAAAGCAGTAATTAAATCTATCTGCTTCGTCGGAAACATAATCTTTTGAAGAATGATAACAAATACCGACAAAAAGTATACATCAATATATCTTGCCCAATATCGTACCCATGGTCTAACATCTTTTTGCTCTATAACATCTGTATCCCTATTAGAATCCAAATTATAAGTCTCCCTTTACTATTGTTTTAAATCTAATCTTGCAGCTTCATCCTCTAATCCAAGTTCATTATATGTGTTACGAATTACTCCAATGTAATAAGCATTATCTTTTTCTATTGCTTTGGATTCCGCTTTTTTCATTTTCTTTAGTCCTTCTTTCTCATCTCCGCTTTTATAAATACCTTTCGCTTCATATATATAATATAGAACATTGTCCGATCTATTCTTGTAACCAATTTGGCTTATCCTTATTAAATCACTCCAATTCTCAGCATTATTATATGATTCACATGCTCTGTCTATATAAACAGGGTTTTTATGCTTTTCATAAGCCTCTTCATATAATTTTCCTGCTTCATTGTATTTCTCTTCATTATAGACTGTATACGCTCTAAAACTTGGTCCTGTTATTTCAATATCATAGTCATTTTTTATACTGCCAACCCATTCATCATATTTTTCTGAATTCAAGAATTTTTCAACTAAAACAATCTCTGAATACTCTTCTTTTGGGTGAGTAAAATCCTTTATTTTTTCAATATAAACGATTTCATAACCTTTAGCTAAGTGTATCGGTTCTAAAAGTTGCCCTTCTTTTGCACTAAAGACAACTTGATCAAAATCCACTTCATTATATCCTGGTGAAACATCTTTCTTCTGTCCGCCATTGTCTTTGCTTTCAGAGTCTTCGGAATACTGTGTAACCATTTCTTCAAAGCTTTCTCCCTCTTTGAGTTTTGAATATACATCCAAAGCAATCTCCTCAGCTTGTTCTTTTGTCCTGTCATCATTAATTGCAATAAGTATATTTTTTATATCTGCTTTTCTATTGTGCTGTTTATGGGTTTCATATTCCTCATCAATCTCCTCATTGGTTAATGCAATTTTATATTCTTTTGCTGCTTTAAGATAGATTTGCTGCTTTAACAAATAATCCTTTATATTCTCTTTCATTTTCTCTTCATTTTCAAATCCCATCTTTTGAAAATACGCAGATTGCTCTTCAGTGTTTGAATATCTAGGTTTCACATATTTTTCGACGTATTCTTCAACTTCCTTGTCCGAAACTGTTACCCCAGTTTTATTTTCAAAATAATCGTCCATTACAACTTTTTCTGTTAGTTCATCTAAAAATATGCCATATCTTTCCTCATCAGATTTTTGAATCATCTTACCGTTAGTTTTATTCTTTTCATAAAATAAACGGTATTGTTCATTGAATAGATCTGTACTTACATATTCTCCATTGATTTTTAATGCCTCAAATCCAAGTTCCTCTGATTTAGTGACACTTTCGCCTTCACTATCCTTTTGACCATTTTTAAAAAACGATGGCCCTAACACTACTGCAGTAATCACTGCTGAAACCACTAAAATAAGTGACACTGCCAATAGAATCTTCTTTTTCATTAATAAACCCCACCCTTGATATATTGTTAATTAAATTTTCGACAAACAGTTCAACCTTTCCTTGTCAAATATACTAAAAGAATAAATGAAAATTCTCCTTTAGCAATATTTGTACAATATAAATATTATAGATTTGTGTCCAATTTGTAAACAATTAAATTTTAATAAGGTGTTTCAAAAAAATTCATTAGTCAAAATATATAGTTCCAACCCAATAAAATCAGCTTTTTTGAAACACCCATTGACCAGTTATATTTTAGGAATCACCTAACTTATGAAATACTACCAAATACCTGATTTTTAGAAATTTTAAAAAATCGATTTACCTTTTTTTATACTAAATAAAATTTCTTTACTTATATTTTTCTCTAAAAGTATTTTGCATTAATAAATTTTTATTTTCGAGAAAGAATATACATCTGATTATAAAAGTAAAAAAGATAAAATGTAATAAATCGCCTTTTATTTAAAGTATAAATATACCATAAATTACATATTTAAATAATTTTAATTTAAAAACCACTCTTATTAAACAGATATTTTGAAATAATTTGAGCTAATTTATAAAATACACTATGTTATTCTACTAATATATGCTATAATATAGTTAACACGTTTTTATCACAATTTTTTCTTTTTTTCACAATCTTAGTGTTTTCACATAGCTTACTTATCTTTTCAAATATTTTCTTAAGCTTCTTTAGTTTTATCATATATTTAGCCAATTTAAATTAAATTTTGTTTTCGGAGATGATTATATGAATTTAAAGTTAGGAGAAGTTGTCACTTTAAAACACTATTCCGGTAAAAAAATACATAAAGGCATCGTAAGTAATGTCAATGACAATTATTTTGTAATAAAACCGGATAAGGATTTTCTTATATTTAATTATTTTGATAATGACCCAATAGTGATGGGCTTTGAGGAAGAAGATAATGTTAGTATATGTGAGAGTACAATTTCAGGAATAGACTATCAGCAAAACACCTTTGGTCTCACTGTAAATAATGTTATTACTATAACAGACCGAAGAGTTACCCAGAGATTCCCGGTGTCCTTATGTGCTTATATATTGGACAGCGAAGAAAAAAACTTTGCCTATATTCGTAATATGAGCCTTGATGGTTTATCTCTTTGTTCTAAAGTGGACTATGAAATTGGTCAAGTCCTTAAAGTCAATACAACGATTGAAGACAGAAATCTTGAGTTTGAGTCAAATATAGTTTGGAAAAATGAAAGCAAATTCGGGTTTGAATATGGTTTGGAATTTAAAAATCTGGACAAAAACATTATGAATAGTATTGAGCACTGTATTGAGGTGTTACGACTCACCCAGGAATTTGCTGTTGTAATGCTAAAAACTCAGTATGAATCATACCGTAGAATAGTTGTAAATAAACTTTCAAAAAATTAGCATTCTTTTTTTCTTATAAGGAACTTGACCGTTTTGCTTAACTTTTATTTAAGTAAAAACCAGTCAAGTTCTTTTTTATTGTATAGAAATTTATAAAACACCAAGTACTTGTAAAAACATAAATAAAGATCCTAATAAAAAGTAAAACCTGTTCTAGTGTCAAATGACGTAATTCTTAGACGCGAGCATTAGAATCTGTTGCCAAAGGCTTGATAATTTGAAGCAAAAATGCCACGGATAGCATTTTTAGCGTATAGGACAGGATGTCCTTAATACGCGGCAAAAAATTATCAAGACAAGGCTTACAGATTCTTTGCGAAAGTCTTCGAATGGAGACATTTGAAACTAAAACGAGGCAATAAAGAATCTTCAAAAAACTAAAACCCTACACTCTATCCCATCTGTGATCTATATTTTGTGAAACGGCTCTATACCCCTTAGCCACATATAAAGCATCTAAAATCGCCATTCTTACCATTGCCTCACATACTGGATAAATTCTAGGGCATACTGATGGATCGTTTCTAGTATTAAATTCTAGTTGAATATTTTCCTCTTTGTACATATTTACCGTATCTTGCTTTATTGAAATTGTAGGAGTCGCCTTAACCGCAACCCTTATCTTTAAATCTTCCCCGTTTGAAATTCCTCCTAATATACCGCCTGCATGGTTGGTTTTAAACTTTACTCTTCCTGTTTCATCGAAATAAGGGCTGTCATTTGACTCTGATCCCTTCATTTTTGTATGCTCAAAACCATCTCCAAACTCTATTCCTTTTATTGCACCAATAGACATTAATGCATGAGCCAATGTGGCCTGTAGCTTGTCAAATACAGGTTCACCTAATCCAGCAGGAACTCCTCTTGCAATTATTTCAACAACACCACCACACGAATCTCCTTCATCCTTAATCCTTCTCAGTTCAGCCATCATCTCTTTTGCTTTTTCTAGATCGGGACAATTTAATTCATTTTTACGGTAGTTTTCTTTTGCCACCTCATAGGAAATTTCCCCGGCTTTTATTCCGTGTATTTCTGTTATAAATGCAACAACATCAATCCCCATACTATCTAAAACAGCCTTTGCTACGGCGCCACCTGCTACACGAGAAGCCGTCTCCCTACCAGATGCCCTTCCTGCACCAATATTATCTGCAAATTGTCCGTATTTCTTAAAAAATGTATATCCTGCCTGCCCCGGTCTAACCACTTCCCTATAGCTTCTGTGCTTCTCAAGATGCTTGTCTATCACAACTGCATTAGGTATTATCAATCCTACAGGTGTACCTGTTGTTATATCGTCTTCCATTACACCAGAGAATATATACACTTTATCTTTCTCTTTTCTAGGCGTATCCAAATCAGATTGCCCCGGCCTTCTCTTATCCATTTCTTCTTGAATAAAATCTGCAGTAAGCTTAATTCCTGGGGGTACACCATCAACAATAGCCATAAGGCCTCCAAACAGTTCTTTAGGTATATCAAGATTTTTCCTATAAGCTCCTGCATAAGACTCACCACACGTGGTTACTCGAAATATTCTACCAAATGTGTTTCCTACCATTCTACACCAACTCCAGTCTTTTACATTTTATATTCAGTTATTTATTTGATTTTGCCTAAACACTTTTCTTTAATTTCCCTTACTATCATTTGGACATCTTTATTTGAGCAATCCAATGTAATATTAGCATACTTTTTATAAAGAGGCAGCCTTTCTTTATATAAATCTTCAAATGTTTGATTTGAATTTCTTGCAAATCTCCTGCCACCTTTTATCCTGCCGTTAATTTCATCGAGCCCTACATCAAGAAATACAATAAAACCATCCTTTCTAAGGTGCTCCATTGCCTTATCATTGTAAACTACACTTCCTCCTGTAGATATAACAAGTCTTTTTACATCTATTTTAAGAATTATATTTTCTTGTATTTGAAGAAACCTTTCAAGTCCATCTTCATTTACGATATCCTTTAAAGCTCTATTTTCGCTCTCAAAAATAAGATCATCAGTATCAATGAACTGCATATTCAATTCCTCAGCTAAAGGCTTTCCTATAGTACTTTTACCCGAACTTGGCATACCAATTAAAACAATATTTGTAAAATCCATTATAAATCCCCCACAATTATTAATTGTATTAAGTGACTAGTTATTTTTTTGTACTCAAATCAATATACATTATAGTGCAATATCATACTATATAACAGTATTATACACATAAATGATATATGAACCAATAGAAAATAAAAAAAATAGAGCTCTTTCATTAAAAATATGCACAATAAAGGCGAATAATGTGATTTGGGTGTATTTAATCATTGTGAACCATATTATTCCAATAACTAAAGCTCCGAGGCTGGTCGTTTCGCTACGCTACACTGCTCGCCTATGCAACCTAGGCTAAGAGAATGTATAACTCGCTACGGGTCGAATCAAAACTCGCTACTAAGTAGAAAAGTGATTCGACTAATCCTTCGCTTCGTTAACATTCTCTAAGCCTCTACGCAGATGTTATTTCCATAATATGTCTCACAGTTAAAATATGCACCCATGTGATTTTAAGTTGTTGAATTATTTATAATATTAGTTTATACTTTATTGTTGTCATGATAAATTGTTATCTTAGGTGTTTTAAAAATTTTTGGCAAATATTTATAGCTTAGACCCAATAATTTAATCAAAATTGCTTTAAACATAGTGATATTCTTTTGCGATCCATATTATTATGCCAAACTGTTTTTTGAAGCACCAAGTAACCAGTTATTTTTTATGAATTACCGTATTTAAAAAATATTTATTAGATGGAGAAGATTATTATGAATTTAAGAAAATTTTTCTTAATAATATGTTCGATTATATCGTCTTTTATGTTCCTTCTAGGAATTGCATCTTTAGGATATATAAATTTTACTCAAGCAGTATCTGCAGATGTATATAATCAAAATAACAACAACCTTGTTAGTGAAATATTAGACCCTTACAAGTCAAAAACAGAAAGTGTAAATGTTTTGGTCTTAGGAGGAGACAAAGTAAATAAAAACACAGACACTATGATGCTTGTAAATTTTAACCCAAAAACAGCTGAAATCAACATTCTTTCAATACCTAGAGATACAAAAGTATTGATTAATAGATCTACCGCAAAAATAAACGCTGCATATCCATATGGAGGTGGAAATCAAGCGGTTGAATCTGTAAGTAATCTGCTAGGAGTTGACATTAAATACTATGTATTCTTAGATACATCTACTTTTAGAAAAATAATAGATGAACTAGATGGAGTTGACTACTATGTTCCTGAGAATCTAAACTATGATGACCCTATTCAAAACCTTCACATACATTTAAAAAAGGGTCAGCAGTTATTAGATGGCAATAAGGCTGAACAATTTATGCGATACAGAAAAGGAAATGGTTCCACACAAACCAAAAACTACGATGGCAGTGATTTAAAAAGGATAGATGCTCAGCAGAACTTTATTAAAGAATTGATTAGACAAAAAGCTAAACTAAAATATATAACTAAATTTGATGATATACTAAATGTTATTTTTAAAAATATTGACACAAATATCGAAATGGATGAAATTTTAAAATTATCCCAAAACATAAATAAGGTAAATGCCAGTGAAATAGATATGTTTAAGCTACCTGGTACAGATGTACGTCATGATGTTTGGTATTACGAGATAGATAGAAATAAAGCAGCAGAAATAATCGATCAGAATTTTAGAGATGTAAAATAATTGTTTGGTATAGAGTAAAATTAAACAATTATTAGGAGTATCAGTAATAATATGCAGCTGTAGTTTAAAAAAAGTTTAAAAAAATCACCTTTCATTACAATGAAAAGGTGATTTTTTAGTTAGGTGGTTTTAAAAAATAACCTATACAGTATTCAGGTCATTAAGCCCTTCATGGAAGACTAAAGCTTCTAAACAGAGGAACATTATTTTGCTCTGCAAAAAATGTAATCTAGATTTTTTGAAACTGCAATTGACCAGTTATTTTTTTGGAATCACCTTATATGTTAATATGTTTTTTAAAAATTATAAAATGACTTATATGCCTTATAGGACATGTAAATATCTACTTTACTCGTCACTTCAAAAGGTGCATGCATTGATAGTATAGGCACTCCACAATCTATTACATCAACATTTAAATTGGCAATAAACTGAGCTATTGTACCTCCTCCACCTTTATCTACTTTGCCAAGTTCAGCAGGCTGCCAAACGATATTATTGTCATTAAATAATTTTCTTATTTCGCCTACAAACTCTGCGTTTGCATCACTAGCACCGGCTTTCCCTCTTGCACCTGTATACTTTTGAAGTACTATACCCCTGCCTAAAAATGAAGAATTCATTTTGTCATATACATTTTCAAAAGTTGGGTCAATTGCAGGATTAACATCTGCTGAAAGCATTTTTGAATTTGAAAGACACCTTCTAAGAATAATATCATTGTAATTTTGTACGCTTAAACTACATAAATCAGCCAAAAAGTTTACAAAAAAACTTGATTTTGCTCCAGTGTTTCCCATGCTTCCTATTTCTTCCTTATCCGACAAAAGGCAAACTGCTGTCTTCTTAACTTTATTCGTATCAAGAATTGCCTCTAAAGCTGTAAATGAACACACTCTGTCATCTTGTCCATATGACCCTACCATACTCTTATCAAAACCCACGTCAGAAGCATCAAACTTTGGAACCATCTCTAATTCCGCTGTAACAAAATCCTCTTCCACAATACCGTATTTATCATTTAAAATTTTTAATATGTTTAATTTAACTTTATCTTTAACCTTATCGTCTTTAAAAGGTATTGATCCCGATAGTATATTTAGGCTCTCACCAGTTATTCCTTCGCTCATCTTCTTTTGCATCTGATCTGATGCAAGGTGCGGAAGAAGGTCCGTTATAGTAAAAACAGGATCATTTTTGTCCGTTCCAACATTTACATTTACTACACTTCCATCTCGTTTAACTATTACACCTCGCATTTCTAAAGGTATTGTAACCCACTGATATTTTTTTATCCCGCCATAATAATGAGTCTTTAAAAACACCATATCATTTGCTTCATAAGTCGGATTCGGCTTTAAATCAATCCTTGGAGAATCGATGTGGGCACCTATTATGTTTACCCCTTTTTGAAGGTCTTGCTCACCTATTACAGCTAAAACAACAGTCTTATTTCTTCCAACACAATACACCTTCATACCAGGTTGTAATTTTTTATTAGACTCCATAACCTCTTCTAGTGGTATGTATCCTTTACTCTTAGCAATTCTTTCTGTTTCAGCAGCAAATTCTCTCTCTGTTTTAGCCTTATTTAAAAAGCTTTTATATCTTTCACACATATCAAATGTTACTTTAAATTCTTCATCACTTATTTTTTCCCATGCGCTTTTTGTATTGAAAAAAAGCTCTTCTGATAGTACTTGTCCTTTTGTTTTGTTTTCAGACATAATTCTCCTCCTCATACCTTTTGTGCTTTTATTTTGTTTAAACCTTTACAGGTAAATATTATATCACTATTTAATCAAAGTTTAACCTTTTTTTAAAAATCAATGCACTTTCTCAAAAAAGAGAAATAAAAAAAGAAGAGATTTAATCTCCTCTTTTTTAAGCATAATATATATTTTTAATCTGAATAAGTTGCTGCTATATCTTTTTGCATCAATTCGTAATTATCAAGAAGCATTAGCATTTTTTCTACAATCACAGGATCAAACTGTGTTCCAGCATTCAACCTAAATTGACTTATTGCCTCTTCAAGCTTAAGTTTTGACCTGTATTTTCTGTCAGAAGTCATTGCATCAAAAGCATCTGCGACAGATAATACTCTAGCAAGAAATGGTATTTTTTCACCTTTTAACCCTTCAGGATATCCTTTTCCATCAAACCTTTCATGATGATACTTAACTAAAGGAACAACATCTTTAAACATAGAAATAGCTGATAATATATACGCTCCCTTAAGTGGATGTTTCTTTATCTCCTCATATTCATCAAAGTTTAGTTTATCAACCTTAAATAATATGTCATCGGCAGTTCCTATTTTTCCTATATCATGAAATATTCCACCAATTTTTAACAACTCTATTTCATCTTGACTCATCTCAAAAGCTTCTCCTAATCTTGCAGCATAATAAGAAACCCTGTCGGAGTGTCCTCTTGTGTAATAATCCTTTGCATCAACGGTCAGTCTTAAAGCTTCTATAGTATCAATATAACGCTTTCTAAGTTCCGTATATGTTCTGTCCAGCTCTTCTTTTTTCATATTTATCAATGAATGTAAAAAAGCATTTATGATAGATGTAGCAGCTTGATTTGAATAAATTTCAAGCAATTTAAGTCCTTCATCAAAGTTATTGCTTTCAATATATATAACGCCTATGGAGTTGTTGTCTTCGCCAAGAAGCGGCAAAACAATTCCATGGTCTAAATACACTTTAACTTTATTTTCCCTTGAATAACCTATTTTCTCCATCAACTCAGGACTAAGCATTTTTACTAATGAATTAACGTGAATTTTATATTCTCCAACCCCCTTATATATAACTTCTCCTTGATTACTATTACAATCGTCTATAAGTATAAACGCATCCTTACTATTTACAAGGGGCATAAGCCCTTCTAAAATCTCTTCTAAAATTGCATCAATTGGCTGCAATTGATATATTTTAGGTACTGTGTAAAGAATTTTGTTTAGTCCATCTTTAAATTGTTTAATTGTACGCATTTGAGATATTGATTTTATTCCCGACTCTATTAGCAACAATAATTGGTCGAAGCGATCACCCTTTTCGCAATAGCCTTGTATATCAAGAGCTTTTATTGTTTCAAGAGGTGGAGCAAGATCTTTATGACCTGTCAACAAAAGTATATATATCTCTTTGTTAAACTCTCTTATTTTAGCCACCACCTCATTACCATGAATTGGCGACATAATATAATCTAAAATAAGCATGTCAAAGTTTTCAGTCTTTAAACGTTCGATAGCTTCAACAGGATCTGAAATACCAACACTGTAATAACCACTTCTGGTAAGCATGACTTTCATTGAATTGATTATACCTTCTTCATCATCAACAATGAGAATTTTATACTCAGTTGACACTTCAACCATTTTTTTCCTCATTCTAACTCCTCCTATACCTAACTGCATCGAATATATTTACCGCTTGGAGCTTATCAACTTTTACTTTTAAAACACTTTCACTAAGGGAGTTTAAAAACTTTTCATTAGTTAGAACTGTAAATGTTGACTAAAGAGTCCTTTTAAAACACTTTATGTAAATTAAAGAATAAAAGAGCATTTATGAATTATTTTTTAAATCACAGATTTAGCTTTCCACCAATTATATAAAAACAAGATATCTAAGTATATTAAACTTTTATAATTAGAAGTATGTTATATCTCGAAAAATAGAATGAAACGATACAAAACATTTTCGAGAAAAAACAGAACAGTAATAATATCATACAAGACACAGCGAATTGCCAACATTAATAAAATAATGTTAAAAACACTGAATCACTTACCTTTTGCTATTATAGACTTTACATTATAAATTAACAAAAGCAAAACAGCATATAAATTAAACACTATATATATATTTTATATAATAATTGAAATTTATGCAAGTATTTTTATATAGGCATAAAGTATGATTTATATAGGACCAACAATAATATTAGACCTATATAACTATGTTTTCTACTATATATTTCATAGATTATCAAACATATAACATTATTCCAGATTAATGCGTGTTTACATTTTCTATAACATTTCGAACTGTGAAATATGTTACTTACATAAATTTCAAAACCAATAAAAAATCTTTCTATAATGACTTTTCTTGACTTATAAGCTTTATTGTTTTATAAATAGTAATATAAAAAAATATCTATGGAGGAAATTTTATGTTTGATTGCCATGTACACAGCAGTTTTTCTGGTGACAGCGATATGAAGTGTGAAGATGCCATAAACACTGCTATTGATTTGGGACTACAGGGTATCTCTTTTACCGATCACCTTGACTTTGACTATCCTGATTATGATGATGTCTTTTTGATTGACTTTGACAAATACTCAACTTGTATGGATAATCTAAAAAAGAATTACAACAACCATATAAAGGTTTTTAAGGGTATAGAAGTAGGTATACAACCTCACGTCATAGATAGCACTGTAGAGGTGGTTAATAGTTATGATTTTGATATAGTTATTGCTTCTGTACATATTGTTGACAAACTAGATTTACACAACGGTGATTTTTGCAAGTCAAAAACCCAAAAAGAAGCTTATACTAGATATCTAGAAGAAGTTCTTAAAGTAGTCAAATCCTATGATAAATTCGATATCATGGGGCATCTTGATCTCATAAGGAGGTATGGTTGTTATGACAACAAGACGTTAGATTATAATGACTACAGCGATCTTATTGATTCTATTCTTAAGCAACTAATAAAGATGGGTAAAGGTATTGAAGTTAATTCATCGGGATTTAAATATAATTTAGATTCACCTATGCCAGATTTTAGCATAGTTAAACGCTATAAAGAGCTTGGTGGAGAAATTATATGCACTAGTTCCGATGCACATTCAGTAAAACACATTGGATATAAATTTGACTACCTTAAAGAAATGATAGCAAAAGCAGGATTTACTTATATTGCACACTTTGACGAAAGAAAACCTGTATTTTCTAAATTAAAGTGATTGATCTTTTTTATTATTGTTTCTTAATTGCTATAGTTCAATAAAAATATAGTGTCAAATGACGTAATTCTTTGATAAAAAGTCATTTGACACTATAACGAATTAGGTACAACTTTAAGGGAATTTCAAAAAATACATATCCATTATTTCTGTTACAAAGCCCATCATGAAAGCTTTTAACCTTCCAATCAACAGAACACTATTTTGCTATGCAAAAAATGGAATCGAATTTTTTGAAACTCCAGTTGATCAGTTATTTTTTTGATTTTGCCTAATACTACTTCCTAAAATTGCACACTTAACTAATTATTTTCACCTTATGATAAACTTTTTTACCTTTTTTAATTATTATTTCACCATCTTTAAAATCATCTTGTGTTATCATAACATCTATCTTTTCAACTTTCTCATCATTTACTCTTGCTCCACCTTGCTGAATAAGTCGCCTGCCTTCACCTTTAGAAGGTATGAGTTTGGTTTTTATCAGAAGATCTATAATATTTATACCACTACCTATTTCTGCAATCTCAACTTCTGTAGTAGGCATATTTTCTGAACTTGCACCTTTTCCAAAAACTGACTCAGCTGCACTTTGTACTTTTAGAGCTTCTTGTTCACCATGAATAAGCTTAGTCACCTCAAATGCAAGAACCTTCTTTGCTTGATTTATCTGCTGATCCTTTAGCTTTGCCAACTCTGAAATTTCATCCATTGGAAGGAAAGTAAGGAGTTTTAAGCACTTTATAACATCACTGTCATTTATATTTCTCCAGTACTGATAAAAATCATAAGGAGATGTTTTGTTTGGATCAAGCCATAGAGCACCTTTTTCAGTTTTACCCATCTTCTTACCTTCACTAGTTGTAAGAAGATTAAAGGTCATTCCATATGATTCCTTACCTTCTACTCTTCTAATAAGATCTATGCCTCCTAGAATGTTTGACCACTGATCATCTCCTCCAAGTTCAAGCAAACATCCGTAATCTTGGTAAAGTTTTAAGAAATCATAACTTTGCATAAGCATGTAATTGAATTCAATAAAGGATAAACCCTTCTCTAATCTTGATTTAAAACATTCTGCAGTAAGCATCCTATTTACCGAAAAATGTACTCCTATCTCCCTTAAGAATTCTATATAATTCAAATCCAAAAGCCAATCTGAATTGTCAATCATAAGAGCCTTTCCATCACTAAAGTCTATAAATTTTGACAACTGCTTTTTAAAGTTGCTTGCATTTTTTTGAATTTCTTCTTGGGTCATCATTTTTCTCATGTCTGTCTTACCTGTAGGATCGCCCACCATAGTTGTTCCGCCACCAATTATAGCAATTGGTCTATGACCAGCTTTTTGCATATGTGCCATAACAACCATCTGTAAAAAGTGTCCTACATGCAAACTATCAGCTGTCGGGTCAAAACCTATATAAAAAGTTACTTTTTCTTTCTCAAGAAGTTCTTTTACCTGAGCTTCATGAGTCACCTGAGCTATAAACTCTCTTTCTTTTAATGTTTCAAAAACACTTGACATAATTATATCCTCCTAAACACTTTATAGGTCTCTTTTAGAAAAGCTTATTAAATATCAATAAAAAAGCTATATATAATATAAAAAGCCCTCACATCCTTATTTAAGGACGAGAAAGCTCCCGTGGTACCACCTTAATTCATACACATAAACAGTGTACCTCTAATTATACACCGCCAATATAACGGTAGGCTTCCGGCTATGCTTAATAGTGCATTGTAAAACACTTTTCAGCATGCAACTCCAGAGGGTATTTCATCCATCTAAGTACTGAAGTCCTTTCACCAACCAGACTACTCTCTTAACGTAACCTTAGACAATTACTATCACTCTTTCACAGTCTTTATAACATTTTAGCACAACAATATGCAGTTTACAAGATTTTTTTGAAACTTACGGTTTATATTTTAATCGCAAACCATATTATGGAAACAACATCTGCGTAGAGGCGTAGAGAATGTTAACGAAGCGAAGGATTAGTCGAATCAATGTTCTACGCGTAGCGAGTTATACATTTTCTTAGCCTCGGAGCTTTAGTTATTGGAATAATATGGTCCACAATGATTAATTACACCCTAAAACTCCCTTACTGTATTATGCCACCACCAACTACTACATCACCTTCATAAAACACCACTGACTGACCAGGCGTAATAGCTCTTTGTGGTATATCAAACTTTATTTGCACTTTGTCCTTTTCAATAGGTATAATTACTGCATCCGCCTCTTTTGCAGAATAGCGTATCTTTGCCTTTACTCTCATCGGTTCTTCTAAAGTGTCTATTGAAATAAAATTTAGGTCATAGGCAACTAACTTATCACTAAACACTTCATTTTCGTCACCGAGAATTACGTTATTATTTTTAACATCCATACCAACAACATACATCGGTTTTCCAAATGCAATTCCTAAGCCCTTTCTTTGACCAACAGTATAATATATTAGTCCCTTATGCTTTCCTAATATATTTCCTTTTGTATCTACAAAATTACCAGTGGATATTTTTTTATCTGTATTCTCTTCAATAAATCTACCATAATCATTGTCATCTACAAAACATATTTCTTGACTGTCAGGTTTTGAAGCAACATCCAAACCAAGTTCTTCTGCCTTTTTTCTTACAACATCCTTACTGTAATCACCTATAGGCATAAGTACTTTTGACAACTGATCCTGTGTAAGATTGTATAGTGCATAGGTTTGATCTTTTGCTTGTGTAACTGACTTTTTCAAAAGATATCTCTTTTTATTTTCATCATATTCAATAATTGCATAATGACCTGTCGCCACATAGTCTACTCCCATTGATATTGCTTTATTTAAAAGCGCTTCAAATTTCACATGCCTATTACAAGCTATACATGGATTAGGGGTTTTACCATTTAAATACTCATCCACAAAATAGTTTATAACCTTATCCTCAAAAACCTCTTTAAAGTTTAGTACATAATAAGGTATACCCAAACTGTTGGCAACATTTCTTGCATCATCTACCGCTGACAGTGAGCAGCAACCGCCCTCGGAAAGTTTGACTTCCTCCTTAACGTCAGGCCATATCTGCATTGTCACACCTATTACATCATATCCTTGTTCTAAAAGTACAGCGGCGGCTACAGAACTGTCAACGCCGCCGCTCATACCTATCATGACACTTTTTTTATCCATTTAGTTTTACTACCTGCCTCTATTTATTAAAATTATATACATAGTAAGTTTCAAAAAATGCTTATTCAGTATTACAGGTACAAATTCCATTATGGAAGGTTTTAAGCTTGTATGCATAAAACGTTATTTTGTTATACAAAAAACAGCAATAAATTTTTGAAACTGTGATTTAGGTGATTCCTAAAATATAATTAGTCAATGGGTGTTTCAAAAAAGCTGATTTTATTGGGTTGGAATTATATATATTGACTAATGAATTTTTTTTAAAACACCTTATCAATTATTTTACCCTATTTTGCCTTAGTCTTCATCTTCTAACTCATGGTGTATATCATCACAACGTCTTCCACACGCTCCACATTCACATTTATCATCTGCTCTTCCTGTCTTGACTAAATAATCTTCAATCGCTGCCCTTATAGCCTCTTCAGCCAAATTTGAACAGTGCATCTTCACAGGCGGAAGTCCATCTAATGCCTCAGCAACAGCCTTATTTGTTATTTTAAGTGCCTCATCGACAGTCTTTCCTACTACCAATTCAGTAGCCATACTGCTTGTTGCAACAGCGGCACCACAACCAAAAGTTTTGAATTTTGCATCTTTAATTATATCGTCCTCTATTCTAAGATACATTTTCATAATATCTCCGCATTTAGCATTACCTACTTCACCGACTCCCTCGGCATTTTCAATTTCTCCTACATTTCTTGGATTCATAAAATGATCCATAACCTTTTCACTATACATATTGATTCCCTCTTTTCACTTTTTCATATAATGGTGACATTTCTCTCAATCTTTCTACTACCAATGGAAGTACTTCCATCAAATAATCTACATCCTCATGAGTGTTGGACTCTCCAAAACTTATTCTTAAAGAACCGTGTGCAATCTCGTGCTCAAGTCCAATAGCCAACAAAACATGTGACGGATCAAGGGATCCTGAAGTACATGCAGATCCACTAGATGCAGCAATTCCTTTCATATCAAGCATTAATAAAAGTGATTCTCCTTCAATATACTGAAAGGAAATATTTACGTTTCCAGGTAGTCTCTTATATCTGTCTCCATTTAGCTTTATATATGGTACTTTTTTTGTAATTTCTTCTATTGTCCTGTCTCTTAACTCCATCAATTTTTTATTATACTGTTCAATGTTATTTGTTGCAAGTTCAATAGCTTTACCAAGGCCTACTATTCCTGGCACATTTTCAGTGCTTGCCCTTCTTCCTCGCTCCTGAGCTCCACCGTGAAGAAAAGTAGTAATCTTTACACCTTTTCTAATAAACAGTGCACCTACACCTTTTGGACCATAGAATTTATGAGCCGACACCGACAACATATCTACGTTTAGTTCATTGACATCTATAGGTATGCTTCCAATAGCTTGAACAGCATCAGTATGATAATAAATATTATTCTCTTTTGCAATTTTCCCAATTTCTGCAATAGGTTGAATTGTACCTATTTCATTATTAGCAAACATTATCGTTATCAATATAGTATTAGGCTTAATTGCATCTTTTACCTGCTGGGGTGATACCAATCCATTTTCATCTACAGGAAGATAAGTAACCTCAAATCCATCACTTTCAAGATATTGACACGTATGAAGCACTGCATGATGTTCTATCGCTGTAGTAATTATATGATTACCTTTATCTCTGTTAGAATACGCTGCCCCTTTAATCGCCCAATTATCTGCTTCCGAACCAGAACCTGTGAAAAATATCTCCCTTGTAGTAGCTCCTAATGCCTTTGCAACTTTTTCCCTTGCCACTTCTATAGCCTTTTTACTTTCTCTTCCGACACTGTATATTGATGATGCGTTACCAAATTTATTGCTAAAATAAGGCATCATTTCTTCTATAACCTCAGGTTTCATAGGTGTTGTTGCCGCATGATCAAAATATATCATTTTATTATCCATAATTCTGCTCCTTACTTATTTTTGTAAATATTCTAAATGGTTCTTATCATTTATTCCCTATAAACCTAAAAACAAAACATTAAATATTAGTAAATCTATAGGAATCAAACTACTTTATATATAATAAATATATACATCTTCCATATTAGTCTTTTTAAACTCATCTATAAGATCGGCTAAAGTTATAGAATCAACCGTCTCATTTACCTTGTCTCTTATTTTTTCCCATACCATTTTTGTAACACATTTATCGGATTTTGAACACTCCATAGGATCTTTTTCAACCACACATTCAACCGGTGCTAATGATCCCTCTAATGCTCTTAATATAGCTCCAATCGTAATATCTTTAGGCTCATGCGCAAGTATATAACCTCCTTGTGCACCCCTAATACTTTTAACAAACCCAGCTCTTCTCAACGTCGCAAAAAGCTGCTCTAAATAGTTCTCTGAAATTCCTTGCCTCTCTGCAATGCTTTTCAAAGCAACGGGATCATCCCCATTATTAAGTGCAAGGTCAAGCATTGACTTTACACCATAGCGCCCCTTTGTAGACAATTTCATCTATAGTCCTCCAATCCCAAGTAATTTACTTGGTATTACTACCATAAGATTAGCACTCTGTTTATTATTTGTCAATAGACATTAAAAATTTATGGTTAAATTTTTAATGTCTATATAAGTTGCTTCCAAAAAATAGCTTGTCAACTGCAGTTTTAAAAAATTTGATTTACATTTTTTGCTTGGAAAAATAATATTCCTATGTTTGGAAACTTTTAGCTCTCATGATGGGTTCTGTGACTTTAATGTTGTATAGGTAATTTTTTAAAAACTCCTAATGTAATTTAAAAAAGAGGGCTGTAGTATCTTGTTTTTAGCATATCCGATATCTCATCTATTGACTTACCGAGAGAATTTATTATGAATACACCGTAATTTGATCTTTTGCCCATTTCTATTTCAGGCATATTATTTCTTGATACATAAGAAATTTGAAAATTATTACCCTCATATACAATAGCATCAATAGGATAACAATAAGTCTCTAAATCCACCACTTCAAACCCTTTTTTCTTAAGTCCCAATTTAAGATCGTCTAATCCTGCTTGAACAGCAACTATAATAAAAACCACCTCCTACTATAATTATTAGCGGGAAGTGGAATCAATATACAAATTAAACCGTCAACATCTATTATATTTTTACCAAAGGTGATAACAAAGTTTTTTTAAAAAACTAAACATCCTTTTTATTCATAAAAAACATAAAATATGCACATATAGCTATATATGCCATGAAACTGACTTCAAGATATTTTTTAAACATTAATATATTTACAATCAGTAGTACAAAACCAATCAACAAAACCCATGCAATTATCCTTCTTTTCATGCCTTTCTCCCTCCAAAGTGATTTACAAAGTATCATTATATCATACTTTGTAAAAATATATAGAGGTTAAAGGGTGCATATTTTAATTGTGAGACATATTATGGAAATAACATCTGCGTAGAGGCTTAGAGTATATCTTGTTCTTTTTGATAGAAAAAAGTTTGAATTGATCTAAAATTATACTTATTATGCAAAATTATCTGTTCTGTACTACCAACAAAAAGTACACCCCCGTTTTTTAAGGAACTGTTGAATTTTGCATATATATCTGTTTTTGCTTCCTCTGTAAAATAGATTAAAACGTTTCTGCATACAATAATATCACAATTTTTGGGATAAGGGTCTGCAAGCAAGTTGTGACGTTTAAATTCAACACACTTTCTAACTTCATCCTTTATTTTGTAATATTTCCCTTCAGTATTTAAATACTTTCTTTTATATTCTTCAGGTAAATTCTCTATACTTTTTTCAAGATACAACCCTTTTTTTGCTTTTTCAAGTATGTCTTTGTCAATATCCGTTGCTATTATTTTAATTTTTTCTAAGGGAAGAAATTCATTTAGCACCATAACCAAAGTGTATGGTTCATCTCCACTAGAACAAGCAGCACTCCACACTTTAAGTTCCTTGTTGTCATGAAGCAGCATCGGAAATATAACACTTTTGAGTTTCATCCATTGCTCAGGATTTCTATAAAATTCAGAAACATTAATAGTCATAAAGTTTATAAACTCATTATATAGCTTTAAATCAGCTTTTAATGCAACTACATAAGGTGCATAACCATCAAAATTGTTTTTGCTTATAAGAGAGTTCAGCCTTCTTTTCATTTGCTTTTCTTTGTACAAATTAAGATCAATACCCGAAAGTTTGTATATTTCCTTCTTAAATCCCTCATAATCCATTATCATAGGATCATTCTCCATTCTCTTTAGCATTTTTGTAAATTTATCATGATTTGCAAAGTTTAGAAACGAGTAAAAATAGGTTATTCGGAAGCTTTTTATCCTTTAGACAAAAACAAAATACATAACTTTATGAAAAAAATCTTTCTATTTCTAATTCGGCACTCTCTACCGAATCAGACGCATGTATTAAATTTTGAAACCGGTGAAATCCATAATCACCACGAATAGTTCCTGGTGCTGATTCACAACAACTTGTTTTGCCAACCATATTCCTAACAATACTTATAGCATTTTCCCCACTTATTATCATAACCACAACCTCTCCAGAAGTCATATATTCTATCATGTCATCAAATATAGAATACTTTTTTACATGGTTATAATGTTTAAGCGCCACTTCTTTTTCAATATTCATAACTTTCATTTGATTAATTGTGAGATTCTTTTTTTCAAATCTTGAAATGATTTCTCCGACAAGCTTTCTTTTAACAGCATCTGGTTTTAAAATAACTAATGTTTTCTCCATATTGTCTCCTTAATTTAGTATGTAGTTACATTTAGAGTTTTATTATTCCTCAAAAAATAAAATTAAGTAGCATCATATAAAAACTTTGTAACTTGAGTTCCAAAATACTTAATTGACATTTTTTGCACAGCAAAATAATGTTGCCGTACTTAGAAGCTTAAAAGCTTCTATAATGCACTTTGTAATTGGACTATTAAATATGTATCTTTACATCCTAAGTAATTCGAGAAAAACAATAGAAACTTATATATTAGTACTTTTTAATCAATTTCAATATATATTATAATTTTAGCATATTACAACTAAAAAATAAAGAGGCAAAAAATCTAATTATCTACATAATTTAGAGCCCCCCTTGACTTACAAAGGGGGGTGGGCAGTACTCCATGCACTTTTTATTTACATTTATATAGTTTTCATACTTATGGTTTTTTATTATTCATAAATGTTTTGTATTTGCTTTTGTTACTGAATATATTTTTTTAGATCTTCTAAACTTTCATACTCAAAGATACTGTCAATTATAATCTCTAAAACTTCAGTTTCTAGTTGTAATATCTTATTCTTTGTTTCTTCTGGCAATTTCCCAAATTTCCTAATTAATAATCTTATTGCTGTTTTGGAAAGAGTTTCTTTTTTCTCTTCCTGTCTTCCTTTCTGTATACCTTTCTGTATTCCTTCTTGTATTCCTTCTTGTCTTCCTTCTTGTCTTAATTGTTCAGCTAAAGTCATCACAACTTCACTCCCTTCTGGATAAGTCTTTTCAACATTTTCAACAATATCATTAACATCTTCTTTAGTTAATTTCTGTCCGGCACTTAATATATATCTTATATAGGTTTTAAAATATTCAATTCCTGTCTGTTTATCGTCTAATTCTTTTAAACATTCTGCTGCTCTTAAAACTGTTTTCCTAATGACTTTACTATCTTTAGAAAATATGTCCCTAAAAATAGTAAGCAAAATTCTAAGCTGAACTTCTCCTTTTATCTGCTCATCTGTATATTTTGACAAGTCATAAAGCAGATATTCATAATCTGGCAAATATTTTTTTATATCTTCTGGTAGTTCACCATAGCCTTTTATCATTTCTCCTAAAGTGGTCTTAATTTTCCATTCATCACTTCCATGATATATAACCAAAGGAATTATCATTGGAAGTTCATCTGTTTTTTCTTTCTTTATTTTTGCTTCCCAAATTTCAATCATATACTTTAATAGTTGAAATGATATATTTTTACTAATGTAGCTTTTGTGTTCAAAAAGAAAATAGATATAACCTTCTCTTTTATTTATATTTACCCTAAAAAGCATATCTGAAAATACTTCCTGAAGCTCTTCATTGATAAAGCTATCCTTTTGTGGCTCAAGAGTATCTACGTCTATAATATTAATAATACTTTGTGGCAAATAGTTTTTTATAAAATCCTTTGCCACTGATATATTTGAAAAAGTTTCTTTGAAAAATTTGTCATGTGGGTTCTGTATCTTCATCTCATTACCTGCCTATTTCTATTATATTACTTTACTATTATTATAACATACGTTTTTCTTTTTTGGACATATAAATTTACTGATAATTCAGCATTGACTCTACCTATTAATATTATTGTAAAATCGTTTATAAATATAGCAAATATGATATAATATAACTCACAGTAAATAAAACAAGGTAGCTTTTATTCTTCTCCCCTTTCTACTATAATTTTGAGGTCAACTGATTACGCAGATTGTGAAAATTATATAAAGAAATCCGCAATGGTAATTTTATTCTTTAAAAATTGTCGATGTCCAATAGCGTAAAAATCCCTAGGGGTCGACAACTAATATATTTATGTAAAAAATGTACTGGTACTAAGACATTGCAGTTTTTTCCTCTGTCAAACTTGACTTTTCATGTTGCATAAGGTTAAAATATAAATGCAGGTAGCATGCAATGTGGACGGGTTTTTATAGTACCTATAAGGAATTGAAACTACTTGGAGTTTACGCCCTCTCAGCTCTGAAAGGGTAGTTTTTATAGTACCTATAAGGAATTGAAACTCCATCTTATTTCTCCTTTCAAAGCCGCCCCTTTTGGTTTTTATAGTACCTATAAGGAATTGAAACCCTTTTGAAGCCTTTTTAAGATCTTCAAGCTGTTTGGTTTTTATAGTACCTATAAGGAATTGAAACAGAATTGGAAGTCTATGGCCTCCTCCAAGCGAAGTTGTTTTTATAGTACCTATAAGGAATTGAAACGAATCATCGGGTAAAGTCATTTCGTTCCAATCATAAGTTTTTATAGTACCTATAAGGAATTGAAACTTTTTTGGGAACAAAACTGGGTTTGGGAATTACAGAGTTTTTATAGTACCTATAAGGAATTGAAACCTTCAGATACTTTCAATACTTCCACAAAGTATTCGTGTTTTTATAGTACCTATAAGGAATTGAAACTAAGAAGTTGTTTGAGTCGCTGAAAACAGGCAAAAGTTTTTATAGTACCTATAAGGAATTGAAACTCGTAAGATTCCAAACCCCTTTATGGGCATCGATACGAGTTTTTATAGTACCTATAAGGAATTGAAACAGAATTTCTTTGCCTCGTAGATTCTTTTGCACCCTCGTTTTTATAGTACCTATAAGGAATTGAAACGCACTTAAAAACAGGTTGTTGAAGAGTCATTTTGAGCGTTTTTATAGTACCTATAAGGAATTGAAACTATATTTCCATACATAAACTTTTGCTTTTGCGTTCAGAGTTTTTATAGTACCTATAAGGAATTGAAACTGCCATTTCTGCTAAACAATCTTTTACTACTTCCTGGTTTTTATAGTACCTATAAGGAATTGAAACCTGAAATGGCTAAATTATTAAAAACTGGCAAGACAGTTTTTATAGTACCTATAAGGAATTGAAACCCTTGTTTCCTGCCTTTTGCAACCCATACTTTTTAGTTTTTATAGTACCTATAAGGAATTGAAACAGGTTTTGCTTAGGGCATTTTATTAAAGAAGGAGAAAAGTTTTTATAGTACCTATAAGGAATTGAAACCTAAGTAGGTCTTTGTTGTTAGGTACGTATGAGCAATGTTTTTATAGTACCTATAAGGAATTGAAACTACGGTGGGTTATTTGATTCTGATGGTTATGAATGGGTTTTTATAGTACCTATAAGGAATTGAAACTGTAATTGTTTCCTAATCAGCCCTAAGCACTGATTTGGTTTTTATAGTACCTATAAGGAATTGAAACTGAATAAAGAGGTTATGCAAAAATTATTGAAGCAAGCGTTTTTATAGTACCTATAAGGAATTGAAACGTTGATTCTATAGATAAATAAAAATCTGTCGTCAAAGTTTTTATAGTACCTATAAGGAATTGAAACAGCTGTTGGCTAGATGTGGGGCAGTCTAGAACTTGCAGTTTTTATAGTACCTATAAGGAATTGAAACACATGTTTACACCTCCTCCACGCTATACACATACCGTTTTTATAGTACCTATAAGGAATTGAAACTAACCAAAAACATATATAAACTGCTCAATATCCCTATGTTTTTATAGTACCTATAAGGAATTGAAACGAGCTGTAATTTTTGCTCCTTCTTCGTCTGTCTGAGTTTTTATAGTACCTATAAGGAATTGAAACATATATTTTTTTAAAGATATTGATTTGAGGTGATAAGTTTTTATAGTACCTATAAGGAATTGAAACTTTATCTCTCCATCACTTCCTAATTCTAAAAGAAAAGTTTTTATAGTACCTATAAGGAATTGAAACCCAGCTCCAGGCAATCCCATAAATATTTCAATTCCGTTTTTATAGTACCTATAAGGAATTGAAACTTTACTAAATATACATCTATTGGCGGAAAATTATAGTTTTTATAGTACCTATAAGGAATTGAAACAACAAAAATATATGTGTGAAGATATTAGAGAAGAAATGTTTTTATAGTACCTATAAGGAATTGAAACTCTAAAACTATTGCTATTTTCATTATTTTGACCTCCGTTTTTATAGTACCTATAAGGAATTGAAACTTGTAAGAAAGAAAAAGTTTGCAAGACTGACCCTCGTTTTTATAGTACCTATAAGGAATTGAAACAAAGTAAGCGAGTCTACTTATGGGAATTACGAATTAGTTTTTATAGTACCTATAAGGAATTGAAACTGTCACACCACAGACGTACCATTAGCATGCCCCTTGTTTTTATAGTACCTATAAGGAATTGAAACTGATTCTTGTTGCCGAAAAGATGAAAGTGTCCGAAGTTTTTATAGTACCTATAAGGAATTGAAACATATGTTGAAAATCAAATTTGTATGGGGTACTCAAAGTTTTTATAGTACCTATAAGGAATTGAAACTATACCTTCTTTCCCGCCCCTAGAACAGGGCGAATTGTTTTTATAGTACCTATAAGGAATTGAAACATCCATTTCAGCTAGACAAGCTGAAACAAGCGAGTCAAGTTTTTATAGTACCTATAAGGAATTGAAACGTAAAGCGTCTTTTGTTGCTTGGTATGGTATTTTCCGTTTTTATAGTACCTATAAGGAATTGAAACACCAACTTTACCAGTCCCATATGACTCCCATCCCATGGTTTTTATAGTACCTATAAGGAATTGAAACTAGATAGTTTTTGGAGGGAGCAGTTAGAAAAAGGGATGGTTTTTATAGTACCTATAAGGAATTGAAACTTCTATAACACAGATACAATATATAACAAATTATAGTTTGTTTTTATAGTACCTATAAGGAATTGAAACACTGCATTTGCTGTTTGATTCTATCAGATTCAATTTTAGTTTTTATAGTACCTATAAGGAATTGAAACAGTCCATCTATAGTGCGCCAATAGTCGTCATGTACTGTTTTTATAGTACCTATAAGGAATTGAAACCCTTTTGTATACCCTTTTATGTACCCCCTAATGAATGCGGGGGATGGTTTTTATAGTACCTATAAGGAATTGAAACATCGAGCATTTTTGCAGAGAGGTCTATAAAGAAGTAAGTTTTTATAGTACCTATAAGGAATTGAAACTCCACACATGGTGCGACATAGTAGAGGCAGAAACGGAGTTTTTATAGTACCTATAAGGAATTGAAACAAGTTAGGCGTAGAGGAGGGACATGGGTTATATGTAGGTTTTTATAGTACCTATAAGGAATTGAAACATCGACAAAAGGAAGAAAAAGGATACACGGAAAATAGTTTTTATAGTACCTATAAGGAATTGAAACTTGAATGTCTTAATGAGGACAGAGGTCCTGATTTAAGTTTTTATAGTACCTATAAGGAATTGAAACTTAAACAAGTTAATCTTGCATGATAGACTAAAACAAGTTTTTATAGTACCTATAAGGAATTGAAACTGTGTTAGTTGCTCGATAAGTAAGAGTGTGTGTAAAGTTTTTATAGTACCTATAAGGAATTGAAACTGGTAATAAATGGATATATTTCCCATAAGGACACTTGTTTTTATAGTACCTATAAGGAATTGAAACTAATCCCCTGTAGTTTTTCCGACGAATATTTCACCGGTTTTTATAGTACCTATAAGGAATTGAAACACTCAATGGTGGAATAACCATTGAAGTCATTTCCTGAGTTTTTATAGTACCTATAAGGAATTGAAACTAATTTTGCCTTCAGGCATATATTCGGAAAAATTGTTTAGTTTTTATAGTACCTATAAGGAATTGAAACTTTGCTTTTATTTATTTTTGGCAACTACTAATTTTTGTTTTTATAGTACCTATAAGGAATTGAAACTAAAATTCATTTGTGGCATATTCATTTTTTAAAACTAGTTTTTATAGTACCTATAAGGAATTGAAACGTAAAATATTCATTTATATCAATTTGTAAATTTGTATGTTTTTATAGTACCTATAAGGAATTGAAACTATTATATATAATACGTGGTATAAATTAACTATTAATGTTTTTATAGTACCTATAAGGAATTGAAACTACATTTAAAATTTCACTAGCATTAGATTTGAGTTCGTTTTTATAGTACCTATAAGGAATTGAAACTTTCTGTCATTTTACATATTACATATCCCCTTTTCGGTTTTTATAGTACCTATAAGGAATTGAAACTATTCAAAGTCGCATATAGCGACTTTAGGAAGTTTGGTTTTTATAGTACCTATAAGGAATTGAAACAAGAATTTCTCATGTATAACACCATTGTTTTCTTTTGCGTTTTTATAGTACCTATAAGGAATTGAAACGTTGTTGTAGAATGTGAAATTGAAACAAAAAATAAAGTTTTTATAGTACCTATAAGGAATTGAAACTCCTGCTTCCAACCGCCTCATCGAAGTAGATCAAAGTTTTTATAGTACCTATAAGGAATTGAAACTGGTGTATATTCTTTGTTTTAATCCTGCTTTTTGTGCTGCTAGTTTTTATAGTACCTATAAGGAATTGAAACAGTTCTTTGGTGTTCTCTCACCGTCAACGTATATTGGTTTTTATAGTACCTATAAGGAATTGAAACCAGGATGCATTTGAGGAGTCAAAAGCATTGACTTGGTTTTTATAGTACCTATAAGGAATTGAAACATCTATTAAGTAATTCTAAGTTATTATTTATTTTATGTTTTTATAGTACCTATAAGGAATTGAAACAACACACATGACTATCCATATTATATATTTTGGACACGTTTTTATAGTACCTATAAGGAATTGAAACCTGTAAGTGAAAGCGTATATATGTCGTACGAAAATGCGTTTTTATAGTACCTATAAGGAATTGAAACATTTGCCGTCCTTGTAGACCTCTATAATTGCGGAGTGTTTTTATAGTACCTATAAGGAATTGAAACCTAACCGCATCAGAAGGCTCTTCCGATTTAAACTTGTTTTTATAGTACCTATAAGGAATTGAAACTCACAATATTCAGCAACTTTAGTCCATAATTCTTCTGGTTTTTATAGTACCTATAAGGAATTGAAACGGGTGTCGAACTCTTTTTCTGTCAAGACCTTATTCTGTTTTTATAGTACCTATAAGGAATTGAAACCTTCTTGTTTTAAACCTCTCCTACATTGCTTTTTTGTTTTTATAGTACCTATAAGGAATTGAAACAGCAACACAAAAAATATCTTGCTTTTAAAAGTTTTTTGTTTTTATAGTACCTATAAGGAATTGAAACAGTCGTATTTTTCTTTCAAATGTTTTGCATATGATATCGTTTTTATAGTACCTATAAGGAATTGAAACTAGAAACTTGCCATATCATATGCTAATTTTGTTAATTCGTTTTTATAGTACCTATAAGGAATTGAAACAACCCAAACTTTTACTAAGATCATTTGACCAATTCCTGTTTTTATAGTACCTATAAGGAATTGAAACTCTAATACATCACCTGTCAACTCATATAATCTTATGGTTTTTATAGTACCTATAAGGAATTGAAACGGGTTAAAGCTTATAAAGATAAGTTGTATTTTGATTAGTTTTTATAGTACCTATAAGGAATTGAAACATATAACTTTTCGAACTCTCATTACAGTTGTAAATAGTTTTTATAGTACCTATAAGGAATTGAAACTGGTGGTCAACAGCTACAAGAACACGCCTAGAGTCGGTTTTTATAGTACCTATAAGGAATTGAAACTCACACCACAAAAAAGTTGTGTTGATTCTGGACGAGGTTTTTATAGTACCTATAAGGAATTGAAACCCTACGACTTTCAATATAGCTGCCGAATGCTCATTTGGAACAAGTTTTTATAGTACCTATAAGGAATTGAAACTTCACTAACAATATCAATCACCACCTAAATTTAAGTTTTTATAGTACCTATAAGGAATTGAAACAACAATACATAAACAAAATATAAAAATAAGGAGTGTTTGTTTTTATAGTACCTATAAGGAATTGAAACTTGGTCTTTACCGGAGTACATAGAAATAAAAAACGTTTTTATAGTACCTATAAGGAATTGAAACTCTTGCATTTGGGAAAAGAAAGTCAAATAATATATTTGTTTTTATAGTACCTATAAGGAATTGAAACAACTTTTCCCATTCTTTACCCGTTATCTAACCTTCTTATCTCAGCTTAAATTTCATCTGCTGAGGCATCTTCATTTTATTGTCGTTCTTTCGATTTTTTTAGCCTGTACAAAAGTTTTTTTGAAAGCTCTGTAAGATATTCTTTGGCAACTTCGGCAGCGGCGTTTCTTGCTTTTAATACTGCATACAATGTTCTTACCATATCATATACATCTCCGTGCTTGTTTTGTCATATTCACCATACTTATTTCATAAATACTCTGTTAAAAAATATTGCAACACTGAAAATTTTTTAGAAATTTGATAGTAAATGTTGACATATAACATAAAATAATGCAGAATACTATTATAGTAGTTTTTATCTTAAAAACATAGACAATAATTTTTACGCTTAGAATTGGAGGATACTGTGAGATGCATTATAACTATAGACTTTGATAATAGTCTTGTTTTGCCCTTAAATTATAATAAAATATTACAAGGTTTTATATACAAAAATATTGTCGACAGAGATTTAGCTGAATTTGTACACGACAAAGGTTTTACTTATGGTAAACGAAATTATAAAATGTTTACATATTCAAGACTTTCAGGACAATATACAATAGACAAAAAAACAAAAAAAATAATCTATCAGTCTCCAGTCCAATTAGTCATCTCATCTTGCTACGAAGAATTCTTTATAGATCTTTCTGTCTCTCTTTTAAAAAAGAAAATTGAAATAGCAGGTACTGAAGGCTATGTCAGTAAAATGAATATTGTTATGGAAGAGCCTAAAAGCAGTCAAAAAATCAAAATGCTCTCCCCTGTAACTGCATATTCTACATTAAATAATGGAAGAACAATATACTACTCCCCTGACAATCAAAATTTTAAAAGAATAATAAAAGAAAATATTATAAAAAAATATGTTGCGTTTTTTAAACAAGAACCATTAAATATGGACTTTGAAATTGAATGTTCTAAAAATAAATTCAACAAGGTAATTAATAATTATGACGGATTTATAATTGAAGGCTGGATGGGTAGTTTTTTGTTAAAAGGAAACACCAACATGATAAAGTTAGCTTATGACACTGGAATTGGAGGTAAAAATTCTCAAGGCTTTGGATGTTTTGAGTTAATATAAAAGGTGGTGAGCTTTTAGTGAAATACTCTATTTGTTTAAGACGTCACTGGTGGTTTGATGCTGGAATTGCTGGGGTTTACGCAATCTCTAAAAGCGGAGATGCAAGACTTGATAATTTTAATGTAAATGTATCTACCAATAATCTTGGACTGAATTTTGAAGGAACTGACCGAGATACTCTCCGATCATTTCTTGAAACTTGTTATGAAATACTAGCAGAAAGGCATTGGAATGTTTCAACTGTAAAGCAAAAAGAAAATCCCGAGCTGGTAGTTTATGAGAAGGACAAAGACACAATTTCATTGATGGCAAAGAGAAAACCAACTCCCATTGTCAGTATGTTTGTGGGTGCAAGAAGCTGGCGAGGCGAAGGCATATCTTACAAAGAAATAAAAGAGCCTTTAAAATCTCGTATTAATGAATTTTTGAAAGAAAATAAAACAAAACTATGGGGATCTGATAACAAACTTTTATACAGTCAACCTGTATGTCATCAAAACTTAAAGATACTTCCCGAGCCCAAAAAGACTGGAAAAGAAGATACTTGCAGTGTTTGTGGAAAAAAATCCAAATTCTTATCAGATGTAGGATTGCCATCATTTCTTTTATTTGCAAGTTCTAATGCTGCTAAATCCTTTAATTCACAGGCTAAAAATCCAGCTAAAATATGCTGGGAGTGTGAGTTTGTATCAAAGTTCGCTGTTGAATCTGCAAGCTATAAACAAACCGGGGAATCAATTTTTATAATACAGGTTACATCTCCTGATATTGAAAAATTAATTGAAATGCAAAAAGAATTTGGTTCTCTATCAAGTATGAGAATGATTGACGATAAGTACTATTACTCCAATATGGGCTTAGAATCAGACAGTTTAATAAAATATTGTAGAAAACCTCATGAGCTTTTATGGTCTTTTATGGTAGAAAAATACAATTTGATAGAAAGGGAAAGTAATGAGAACACACCTTCAAATGATCTATTACAAAACAGCTTTTTAATAGACTTTTTAGAAGATATAAACATTTCACCTATTCAAATAAACTTACTGCACGCTGTAGATAGTGGCGACACTTTTTTAACTAAAAATCTTATATTGTATGATGACTTAGGATACTTCTTTAGATTAATCCATCACATGAAACAAAATCATATTGACCTTAAAAAAGTATTTAACTCTCTTTATGAAGACAAAGATTTTTTCCGTGAGAAAGTTTTAAAAAACGTCCTTAAAAAGCATAGTATTTTGCAACTAATAGAACAATTCTCCTTTAAAAAAGTATTGTCAGAAGAACGTATTTCAATGAAAAATATTTTAAATTTCACAGTTGAATATCAACAAATAATAAGGGGTGATGATATGAACAAAGAGCAAATTGAAACAGCTGTAAATTTAGGAAAACAAATTGTTATCCAAGCTGTTGAAAAGGCAAAAATTGAAAATGAAAGTGAGAAACAGGCACTCAAAAAAATAAAAGGTGACCTGTATCAACTAAGAAAATCACGAACTAGAAGTGATTTTTTAGGTGAGCTTAACAATTTACAATTCAGGTATGGAATTTCAGTATCAAAACACATCTTAGACGGCCTCTTAGAAGAAGTTAATTTTGAAGACTTTAGAGCTTATTGTATTTTAGGAGCACTAAATATTTACAATGCCAAAAACAAGGATAAGGAGGAAGAGAAATGAAAAATGCAAAGGCTATTACCATTACATATCTTACAAAGGCTTCATATTCATCTCTTAATGGTGCGGACAAGGAAGCAGATAATATTGTAAGCATTAAAAAAATTCAAAAAAATGACGGCAAAGAGTATCCATATTGTTCTTCTCAGGCAATAAGAAGAGCCTTGCGTGAACAGCTTTGTTCTATGGGATGGGAACTTTCTGAAACTACCGTAGCAAAACAAAAAAAAGGAGCTGCTTCTACCCTATGCGAACCTTCTAAATATATTGATGATGACCTCTTTGGATTTATGAATGCAGATTCAAAGAAAACAGTTAAAAGAACAAGTCCTGTTAGAGTCTCCCCTCTTATCGCACTAGAAAATTATAAAGGTGGAATGGACTTTGGAACAAATTATATGTCTGTTAAATCAGGAGGTAATCCAAATATATTTGAAACTGAAGTCCACTCAGGATTTTATGCAGGAACTATACTAATCGAACTTGACCGAATTGGAGTAAGCAGTACAGGTGACCTCTATGAACTTAATCTTTCACCTTCAGATAGAAAAAAACGTGCAAAAGCCTTAATTGATGCAATTCAAAACTTATGGACAGTAGGAAGACAGAGCAGATTTTTATCTGATATTTCACCAAAATTTATTGCATCAGCAGTATTAAAGGTTAAAAATCCTATATTTTTAGAATGTGTATCAATGAATAAATCAGGAAATGTTGATGTTAATCTTATTAATAATACAATTGAGGATTCATCAAAATATATATTAGACTCTGCAGTTGGAGAAAGAAAAGGCTTTTTCGCAAATGAAAACGATGAGCTTCTACCTTTAGGAAAATGCTTTGACAAAATAAATACTTGGATTGAAGAATACTATACTGACTAAAGAAGTGAGGTATTACCATGAATGGATTAATGGTGAAACTTTATGCTAAAACAGCATCCTTTAGAGATCCCGGAGCACAACTTTATCACGATACTGTACCTCTCCCTCCTCCTTCTACAATAGTTGGTATTGCTGGTGCTGCCTTAGGACTCTCTTTTGAAGACGCCCTCTCATTTTTTAAAGAAAATAAAATATTGCTAGGATGTACAGGAAAAAGCAATGGAAAAGGTAAAGATTTATGGAATTACATAAAGATAAAGTCTAAGGCTTTTACTCATGCAATTATACTTAGAAATTTTCTCTTTGATATAACGGTAGATATATTTTTTGCATGTGAAAAAACTGAAATAGTTTCAAAATTATATACTGCTTTTAGTGACCCTGTATATGCGCTAACATTAGGCAACAGTGACGAACTTGCAAAAGTATGTTCTTTAGATATTTTTGAAAACATAGAAGCTAGACCTAAGAAAGTATTAAAAAACACATGGGCGCCTGAAGATTTATCCAAAAAACTTAATATAGACTGGGATACTGTTAAAAAATCTAAAATAAATGTTACTTTAAAACCACTAATGGTAAAAAGTCTTCCTTGTGATTTTGAAACTGACAGCAATGGAGTAAGAAAAGCTACAAAATACAGGAACATTACGTTTATTGGAGAAAATCATATTTTACAAACTGAAACTGATACTTTCCTCTTTGATAATCAATGTGTGCCTATGATGGAAATTAATTAAATCAAGGGGTGAAAAAATTGTATCTGGCAAAACCCAGTAAAAACAAAGAAGGCCTATATGAATACCATATTAAGCGCTGTATAGATTTTTTCAATTTTGAAGTTGAAAATAAATACAATGCATTTGAAAAAGTTTTGTCTAAGTGTGGACTTAACATTAATGACTTTATAAATAATATGAGAAATGCAATAGCTTTTCACGATTTTGGAAAACTAAACAACTACTTTCAGGACTATATGAATCGGTTAGCAGATAAGGAAAAGTTAGTTGGCATAAAACATTTTAGGCACGAAGTACTTTCGTGCCTTTTTCTCATAGAAGCTTTTATAAAAAAAGAAAACAACGAAGTTTTATTCCCCTATCACATATTATCTGTATTGGGACACCATAAACGTTTAACTAAAGACTTAAAAAGTTTTGAAAGAGAAAGACTGTGGGACAACAGCTGGCCTGTCATCTCAGATGAAGCTGTAAAATTAGCTTTTAAAATAGCTGAAGATTTAGGTGCAGAAGTATCAAGTGAGTATGAAATTCAAGACAAACAAACTGCAAATAGAGTATTGGTAGCAATTATTAAAAAGTCTTCTATTGAATTTGAAAAGAATAGAAAAAATTTAAGAATACTCTATTCCCTATCAAAAGGACTTTTGCACAATTGCGACTGGATCTCTTCTTCAACATGTGAGTATGAAAAAGTTTGCACACTAGACACAACACCAGTAGAAATTGAAAACAATCTTAAACATAAACTTAAATCAGAAAACAAAAAATATATCAAAAGAGATTTTCATCAAATATGTACTAAAAATAAAGAAAACATGATAGTAATTGCCCCTACAGGTTCTGGAAAAACAGAAGCAGGTCTTATGTGGGCTTTAAATTCAAATCCAGGTAAAGTAATTTTCTTAATGCCCACAATGGTTACATCAAACAGCCTTTTTGAAAGACTTTCCACCAACTACTTCCCTGCTGAAATATGTGGCTTAACTCATTCAGGTGCTGAAACATATTTTTATCAAAAAGCCTCTAAAAATGAAGAAGAAACATATGACAAATTTATAATGCTTCATCAAAAAGCATTTTTACCATCTGTAATGATTTCAACTGTTGATCAGGTACTGTCAACAGGATTTAATACAGGCCTTTGGACTCAAAAAGAATATGCTCTTTTGGGAAGTTCAGTAATATTTGATGAAATCCACGCTTATGATAGCTACACTATAGGCCTCATAACTGCTACCATAAAGAAAATTTTAGATTATGGAGGCAAAATTCTTTTAATGAGTGCTACAATGCCAAATTTTCTTAAAAAGCATTTTTTAAATTTGCTCGGCCTTAAAAATGCCGTTGTTGCAAAAGAATTTATGGACAGAGTCAGTAATGAATGGATTTATCTCGACAAAGATCTATCAGATATACACGAAAATATTCTATTAGAAATATCTAATGGTAAAAAAACAGCATTAATAGTTAATGATATTGAAACAGCTAAAAAAGAATATAAATTCTTTTCAGAAAAAGGAATTAAAACCCTCTGTCTTCACTCAGAATTCACGTTGGAAGACAGAAACAATAAAGAAAAAGAGTTAACTCAAAAAAGCGGTCACAAATATCAACTTGTAATATCTACTCAGGTTATAGAGGTTTCATTAGATATTAGTTTTGATGTAATGTTTTCTGAATGTGCTCCTATTGACAGCCTTGTGCAAAGAGCTGGACGTTGCAACCGTCATGGCCTAATCGAATACGGTAAGTTTTATGTATTTAACCCTTCAGAAACAAGTTTGAAATGGGTATACAAAAACCAGACAGACATTATAGAAAAAACAAAAACAGTTATAAAAACAAATGCTGGCAAATTATCAGAAAATGATATAGCTTCTTTGGTTGAAGATGTTTACACTGGATTTGACCTTTACAATGAAGATTACCATTTAGGTACTAAAATTCCTGATGAAATAGCACAAAAACATGAGTTTTTTGATTTAAACATCTTAGAAGAAGACGAAAAACTTCTAACTAGAAAAAGCGACATTATTAAAATACCTATTATTCCAGCTGACCAATACAAAGAGAAAGTTGAAGAACATTTTATAAAGAAAGAATATAGACTTATACCCCTTTATGAAATTCCAATATCTATAAGTAAATTTAAAAAGTATGTTTTAAGAAAAGCAATACCTAATAAATTCAAGCTTCCCTTCTTTTCTGTTGATTACAACAGCGATTATGGTATTGATTATGAAAAGCAAGAAGAAGCTCCCAATCTTATGTTCTAGGAGGTGGACCAATGGAAAATGACATTTCTGTTAATGGAACTTTAATCTGGTATTATAATATTTGCAAAAGAGAGGTATGGCTTATATCTCATGGTATGGAAGCAGACCAAGAAGATGAAAACATTCAAATTGGTAAATGGATTCATGAAAACTCTTATTCAAGAGAAAAAAAAGAAGTGGATTTTGGGAACATTAAAATTGACATTGCAGACAATAAAGATGGCAGTATCATTGTACAGGAAATAAAGAAATCTTCAAAATTTATTGAAAGTGCAAAAATGCAACTATTATTTTATCTTTATGAAATAAGAAAAACAGGAGTAGACACAAAAGGTATATTGCTAGTGCCTGAAGAGAAAAAAAGAGAAGAAATTTTATTAGATAAACAGTCAGAAGAAAAGCTTGAAAAAACCATAGAGGATATTAAAAATATAATTTCCATGGGAAGACCGCCCAAACCTCAAAAAATTAAATACTGTAAAAACTGTGCCTACTCTGAGATGTGTTGGGCATAAAGGAGGATTAAACCCTATGAAAAAGAGCGCATATATTTTTAACAATGGAGAATTGAAAAGAAAAGACAGCACTGTATTATTTGAAAGCGAGGGAGTCAAAAAATATATTCCCATTGAAGACATCACTGATATTTATGTTTTTGGAGAAGTTACAGTAAGCAAAAAATTTTTAGAAATTGCCACACAAAAAGAAATACTTCTTCACTTTTTTAATTATCATGAGTATTATGTAGGTACATATTATCCTAGAGAGCACTATAATTCAGGTCATATGATTTTAAAACAGGCAGAGTATTATTCAGACGAACCCAAAAGATTTTACTTGGCTAAAATGTTTGTGTATGGCAGTGCAAAAAATATAATTTCTGTTTTAAAGTACTATCTTAAACGTGGTAAAAATTTAGAAAAAGAAATATCTACAGTAGAATCTTTAATTAACAAAATAGATACCTCTCCTGGAATCAGTGAGCTTATGGCAGTTGAAGGAAATATAAGAGATATTTATTATGATGGATTTGATGTTATAATTGATGATGAAGTCTTTGACTTTAAAAGACGAACAAGAAGACCTCCGCAAAATCGTTTAAATTCTCTTATAAGCTTTGGGAATAGTTTAATGTATACATGCGTTTTGAGTGAAATATATAAAACTCACCTAGACCCAAGAATAGGCTACCTACATACAACAAACAATAGACGTTTTACTCTAAACCTTGACGTTGCAGAAATTTTCAAGCCTATCATTGTAGACAGAACTATTTTTACACTAACAGGAAGAAAAATGCTATCTGAAAAACATTTTGAAAAGAAAGCTGGTGGAACTATATTAAATGATGCTGGCAGAAAGATATTTGTCAACCAGTTTACCGATAAATTAAAGACCACTTTAATGCACAAATCATTGGGAAGAGAAGTTTCCTATAGGCGTTTAATAAGAATGGAACTATATAAACTGGAAAAACATCTTATGGGAGAAGAAGATTACTCCCCTTATCTTGCTTCGTGGTAGGTGATAAATATGTTTGTGATTATGGTATATGATGCAGGCGAAAGAAGAAACACAAAACTTTTAAAAATTGGACGAAAGTATCTACACTGGGTTCAAAATTCTGTCTTTGAAGGTGAAATAACAGAGGCAAACTTTTTTAAGCTTAAGGGTGAAATAAAGAAAAAAATTCATAACACAGAGGATTCTGTAGTTTTTTATACCTTCAGGACTACTCGATACACAGACCGTGAAATATTAGGTAAACAAATTGACCCTGGCAATCTTATTCTTTAAACATTGTCCATGTTCAATTATCTATTATAATTTAGAGGCCCCCCCTGACTTACAAAGGGGGGGCAGTGCTCCGTGAACTTAATAGTTCCCGTTTATATAGTTTTCCTGCTTATGGTTTATTTATTATTATTATAACCTACGTTTTTCTTTTTTTGGCATATAAATTTACTGATAATTCAGCATTGAGTCTACCTATTAATATTGTAAAATGGTTTAGAAATATAGCAAATATGATATAATATAAATCACAGTAAATAAAACAAGGGAGCTTTTATTCTTCTCCCCTTTCTACTATAATTTTTGAGGTCAACCGATTACACATATTGTGGAATTTATATAAAGAAATTCTAAATGGTAATTTTATCCTTTATAAATTGTCGATGTCCAATAGCGTAAAAAACCCTAGGGGTCGACAACTAATATATTTATGTAAAAAATGTACTGGTACTAAGACATTGCAGTTTTTTGCTCTGTCAAACTTGACTTTTCATGTTGCATAAGGTTAAAATATAAATGCAGGCAGCATGCGATGTGGACGGGTTTTTATAGTACCTATAAGGAATTGAAACATGCAAAATGGAAATTCTATTTCCAGTTAGATGAACGTAGTTATATAGTTTTTATAGTACCTATAAGGAATTGAAACAGCTTTGTATTTGTGACGAATCCATCACAGTCAAAGTTTTTATAGTACCTATAAGGAATTGAAACCAACGAAAACATATTTGAAACTAAAGAAGGCGAGTACGTTTTTATAGTACCTATAAGGAATTGAAACGGCATACTAATCTCCTTTCTCTAAACACTTAGACACAGTTTTTATAGTACCTATAAGGAATTGAAACTTGAATTGAACTTTCTTGTTAGTGCCATCTATAGCTGGTTTTTATAGTACCTATAAGGAATTGAAACTTTTTATCAAAATTGCCAATAATTTCAACCGCTAGAGTTTTTATAGTACCTATAAGGAATTGAAACACTACAACAATAGCCATTTCTGCTCTTGTAATATTATGTTTTTATAGTACCTATAAGGAATTGAAACTGCAGATTAGAAACTATTGAACATCTAGAAGAGTTAAGTTTTTATAGTACCTATAAGGAATTGAAACTAACTTCTATTTGCCTTTGAACCTGTTTGAGTTTATCGTTTTTATAGTACCTATAAGGAATTGAAACATGGTCCTTTGCAAGGTCTTGAAGGAAGCATAATTAGTTTTTATAGTACCTATAAGGAATTGAAACAAACTTGAGGCATCCTTTCAGACAAAACCCTATATAGTTTTTATAGTACCTATAAGGAATTGAAACCCAAATGGAACAAAAGTATGGGTTGACAGTAGATTCCCGTTTTTATAGTACCTATAAGGAATTGAAACTGATCTGGCAAAATATGATGAAACAAAACAAGCTATAGTTTTTATAGTACCTATAAGGAATTGAAACACGGACTGCGAGGAATCTCGAAGGTTTTATCAAAAAGTTTTTATAGTACCTATAAGGAATTGAAACGAGCACCATACTTGTAGTATGATACAACCATCCTGTGTTTTTATAGTACCTATAAGGAATTGAAACTATGGAACACACAAAACAGACCACAAAACAGACCAGTTTTTATAGTACCTATAAGGAATTGAAACAGTTGGACGTCATCAACTCTGTACAAGTTCAGATAGAGTTTTTATAGTACCTATAAGGAATTGAAACTCTTCAACCTCATCAAACTTGAATTCCCCGGATTGAGTTTTTATAGTACCTATAAGGAATTGAAACTAAACTTAATTGCCCATCCATCTTGTTTTACAGCTTGTTTTTATAGTACCTATAAGGAATTGAAACTAACATTCTAGTGGGTTGTTAATCACTGGTGTTCCTGTTTTTATAGTACCTATAAGGAATTGAAACGCACCGTCTATGTTTACACCCATGCCCCAAGCCGAGTTTTTATAGTACCTATAAGGAATTGAAACAGGCGCTGGCTATGGGAGAATGTAGTTAATAACGACTGGTTTTTATAGTACCTATAAGGAATTGAAACTATGAATAAGGAAGTACTAAAAAAGGTATTGAGACAGTTTTTATAGTACCTATAAGGAATTGAAACCTAAACTTTCTGTAAATTTTCTACAGTAATTGTTGGTTTTTATAGTACCTATAAGGAATTGAAACCAAAGGTCTTCAACAACTGCGCTTTTACCTGTCCCAGTTTTTATAGTACCTATAAGGAATTGAAACGGCTGATAGAATATAAAAGCACTTGCTGTTGAAGCAGTTTTTATAGTACCTATAAGGAATTGAAACGAAAGCGGCCAAGATACGCTTGCGAACATTTGCGCAAGTTTTTATAGTACCTATAAGGAATTGAAACTGCTCTTCTGCATCGATAACTGGAACTGAATACATGGTTTTTATAGTACCTATAAGGAATTGAAACTGAGACACAGGAGACCTTCCAAATTCCCATGGTTTAGTTTTTATAGTACCTATAAGGAATTGAAACATTTCTCCAAGATGGGGAATGTTCAAGCGTGCCGAGTTTTTATAGTACCTATAAGGAATTGAAACTCTATTATTACAAAAATGAACAGCTACTTTTAAGTTTGTTTTTATAGTACCTATAAGGAATTGAAACTTCAACACAAACGCAATTAACCCCAATTTTGGCGCAAGTTTTTATAGTACCTATAAGGAATTGAAACTCGATACACCTTAAACATCCCACAATAAACCCCTCCAGTTTTTATAGTACCTATAAGGAATTGAAACATAGGGCTTAGAAGAGGTGGTTCGCTAAAACAATTCGGTTTTTATAGTACCTATAAGGAATTGAAACTAGAGACAGGTGACTTTTTAGACACCTCTGTACAAAATGTTTTTATAGTACCTATAAGGAATTGAAACGTTAATTCTATAGATGAACAATCTATCATCTACATCGTTTTTATAGTACCTATAAGGAATTGAAACCTATATTGTCCATTTCTTCACATACGTCATCACCGGTTTTTATAGTACCTATAAGGAATTGAAACTACCAGCTATACATAATACTGGCTTTTGTAAGTATAAGTTTTTATAGTACCTATAAGGAATTGAAACCGATATTTTGTACAAACAGTTCTAGCTAAAAAAGGGTTTTTATAGTACCTATAAGGAATTGAAACTAGGTATCTTCTAACATACTACGAAGAGTTTTTTCCTGTTTTTATAGTACCTATAAGGAATTGAAACCAAGGCGTGTCATTCCTAACTCATTACAAATTCTAGTTTTTATAGTACCTATAAGGAATTGAAACATTGGAGGTAAATTATGTACATATTAAAAAGATTAAAGTTTTTATAGTACCTATAAGGAATTGAAACTCATATCTGATTCCGATATAGTTGCAATTTCTTTTTGTTTTTATAGTACCTATAAGGAATTGAAACCCGCCTGTAAGTTCATAAGTTTCTCTTTCTCTAGTGTTTTTATAGTACCTATAAGGAATTGAAACAGTTGTATTGAGTGGAGGTTGACTTTATAGAACCCAAGTTTTTATAGTACCTATAAGGAATTGAAACTAGATGTGGCCATCCGATGCTGCTCTTTCAATATCAGTTTTTATAGTACCTATAAGGAATTGAAACTTCTTTTGTGTTGCCCTCACACCATGGGCAACTTGTTTTTATAGTACCTATAAGGAATTGAAACTAGATAATTCGGTGCCCCCCGCATAAATTGAACTGTCGTTTTTATAGTACCTATAAGGAATTGAAACTAATATCTATTATAGGAAGTACACTAAAGGCAAAATGTTTTTATAGTACCTATAAGGAATTGAAACAATTTGTAGTATCTACTTGTAAAGCTGTAGTAGCTACTGTTTTTATAGTACCTATAAGGAATTGAAACACGCTAAAATCAGACTCTACCTTTTCCAAATTGACATGTTTTTATAGTACCTATAAGGAATTGAAACAAAAAATATCCCTCTGGGCTACGTGAAGAGCTCAAGTTTTTATAGTACCTATAAGGAATTGAAACAGGCAGTCTATAACCTGCCAATAGTCGTCGTGTATGTTTTTATAGTACCTATAAGGAATTGAAACCCTTGTACGCGTGCCCAAAATAGCAACTTTCGTCGCGTTTTTATAGTACCTATAAGGAATTGAAACTATCGGGGTATTCATTACTAAATTGGAAATAAAATTGTTTTTATAGTACCTATAAGGAATTGAAACAAGTACAAGATAAGTCAGAACAAGGATTGAAAGGAGTTTTTATAGTACCTATAAGGAATTGAAACTCAACATCATCCCAATATTGAGTAAAAAGAACAACCGTTTTTATAGTACCTATAAGGAATTGAAACTTTTCAAACTTGGTGGAGCATATGCCACAAATCCCTCAGTTTTTATAGTACCTATAAGGAATTGAAACCACGAAAAAAGTTTTACAAAATAAACAAAAAAACCTCTGGTTTTTATAGTACCTATAAGGAATTGAAACTTTATCTCTCCATCACTTCCTAATTCTAAAAGAAAAGTTTTTATAGTACCTATAAGGAATTGAAACTTTTACATTCAGCCAACTGCAATTGATTCCATATTTGTTTTTATAGTACCTATAAGGAATTGAAACAAAAAAACCGCGACTAAGGTGGCGGTTTTGTTAAAGTTTTTATAGTACCTATAAGGAATTGAAACAATAACCTTCTTTCCCCGCCTTGAACGGCGGAACTAGTTTTTATAGTACCTATAAGGAATTGAAACTTGTGGTGCAGTTCTATGCTCCACAAAATAAAATAGTTTTTATAGTACCTATAAGGAATTGAAACGTGGGTAGGGTCACTTCGGTGCCCTCTTCCTTCTCCGTTTTTATAGTACCTATAAGGAATTGAAACGCACAGATATAAATATATCTATGTTTAGACGACCTGTTTTTATAGTACCTATAAGGAATTGAAACCCTTCTAGCCTATACATTTCTTTTTTCATTTATATTGTTTTTATAGTACCTATAAGGAATTGAAACATAGCCTCCTAAAATAAAATAGCCTATCTATTCTTAGTTTTTATAGTACCTATAAGGAATTGAAACCCATTTTTAAGTCTTGCGTACACTACAACCATATCCGTTTTTATAGTACCTATAAGGAATTGAAACTTTGGCACATATTTATCAGTTCTTTCTTTTGTCTTTCCGTTTTTATAGTACCTATAAGGAATTGAAACTTTCTCCTTTCAAGCCCCTTTCGGGGCGGTTGTTGGTTTTTATAGTACCTATAAGGAATTGAAACTAGTACACGGTAAATAGTCCATTAGTCCTATTTTTTGTTTTTATAGTACCTATAAGGAATTGAAACTTTGTAAAGCTATCCTTTTTGCTTCTGCTCTACTACGTTTTTATAGTACCTATAAGGAATTGAAACTACCTCCACAATTTATTTACGGTTTTGAAGGTTGACGTTTTTATAGTACCTATAAGGAATTGAAACGCGCTTGCATTTAGCCAAATTGAGGTAGATGGCTACAAGGTTTTTATAGTACCTATAAGGAATTGAAACCATCAAAAACTTTTGAAGTGACTGTCTGAATTTGGGTTTTTATAGTACCTATAAGGAATTGAAACTTCAAACAGTTCAAGAAGGCTACATGACTAGTGTATGTTTTTATAGTACCTATAAGGAATTGAAACAATTCTGCTTCCCATGTTGTAGGGGTGTACCCTGTACCGTTTTTATAGTACCTATAAGGAATTGAAACTGGTATTGTAAAAGCAGGAACTTTCATCCTTGCCTAGTTTTTATAGTACCTATAAGGAATTGAAACGGGATAGACTGCAGGCATAGGCGTCAGATTAAACCGTTTTTATAGTACCTATAAGGAATTGAAACTGGAACTGATCTATAAGTCCGTCAAGCCCTGAAGAGTTTTTATAGTACCTATAAGGAATTGAAACCGTAAATGCAGGTGTAGGAAGCTTACATAAATACAGTTTTTATAGTACCTATAAGGAATTGAAACGTACAAAGAGAATTGTGCGAAAGTGCAAACTCTATTGTTTTTATAGTACCTATAAGGAATTGAAACTAATGCAAAAAAGGCAGGTGATACAATGGCATATGAGTTTTTATAGTACCTATAAGGAATTGAAACGATAAGGCCTCGGAATTCATTTCAGAAAGTCAAATCGTTTTTATAGTACCTATAAGGAATTGAAACATTCAGTTTGGCCAATTCATTCAAAAAGAGCCTCAAGTTTTTATAGTACCTATAAGGAATTGAAACATCTTTCTTTTTCTTCATAATCTACACAACTAATTAGTTTTTATAGTACCTATAAGGAATTGAAACAATGGCAGAACAACTTGTGTAGATGCTGACGAAAGTTTTTATAGTACCTATAAGGAATTGAAACGGACTAGGAATTGGTTCTGAACAAGAAGGTAGAAGAGTTTTTATAGTACCTATAAGGAATTGAAACCAAGTCGAAGAAAGGAAAAGGCAAATTCCTATCTCTCGGTTTTTATAGTACCTATAAGGAATTGAAACAATAATGGCATTAAAAGATAGTGGTGCAAGAAGAGGTTTTTATAGTACCTATAAGGAATTGAAACCAATGCAATAGATATGTAAGTAAAAAAAGCATCTTGGTTTTTATAGTACCTATAAGGAATTGAAACTAATTCTTGAGCTAAATGTATTCTCGTGAAATTGTAGTTTTTATAGTACCTATAAGGAATTGAAACTTCCTGCCTCTTTTATCTTAATATAATCATAAATAAGTTTTTATAGTACCTATAAGGAATTGAAACTAGCGAGTGTATAATAGATTAATGCCACATTCAGGAGTTTTTATAGTACCTATAAGGAATTGAAACTCATATGACAAAGTAATAAATTTTTCCATTCTGATTGTTTTTATAGTACCTATAAGGAATTGAAACAACTGTACAACTATGATGTCCTCCCATCTGAAATTTGTTTTTATAGTACCTATAAGGAATTGAAACTGTTTCGTGGGATTATATTCCGGGCTGTACGTTCTCAGTTTTTATAGTACCTATAAGGAATTGAAACAGGCATAAAAAAGGCCTGTCTGTGAGACAAGCCCGCCTAGTTTTTATAGTACCTATAAGGAATTGAAACCAGTGTTTCGATGTAGCCGTCGAATGCTTCCTTCACGTGTTTTTATAGTACCTATAAGGAATTGAAACACATAAGTACCATTTTCTACACCGCCCGCTTTTGTTTGTTTTTATAGTACCTATAAGGAATTGAAACTCTAAAGTGCTCCATATCTTTATTTCCATTTCAGATGTTTTTATAGTACCTATAAGGAATTGAAACAACATGCTTTACCTCCCTTTCTTTTCGGTCTTTTCGTTTTTATAGTACCTATAAGGAATTGAAACGTAGAGGCAGAAACGGAAGGCAGGGACATCTCAGAAGTTTTTATAGTACCTATAAGGAATTGAAACTCTGATAAGCCCATTCTTTAGTTATTGTTTTTCTTCCAGTTTTTATAGTACCTATAAGGAATTGAAACTGAAAACTAGACTACCAACCCGCCGGAATCGGCGGGTTTTTATAGTACCTATAAGGAATTGAAACCTGTAAAGTTCGTCAGTTACTAAGTTCATTGTTGCAGTTTTTATAGTACCTATAAGGAATTGAAACTTGGAACATGTACTCCAATAGAGGAGTACTTTTGCAAGTTTTTATAGTACCTATAAGGAATTGAAACTTCTCCTTTCAAAGCCGCCCCGGGGCGGCTGGTTGGGTTTTTATAGTACCTATAAGGAATTGAAACTATTGTTAGTAATATTGGTGTATAGCACGGCAGCATGTTTTTATAGTACCTATAAGGAATTGAAACACGATAGCGTTGGAGCTCTCGCAAAACTCCCTTTGCGTTTTTATAGTACCTATAAGGAATTGAAACTTCTGTACAACTATGATGTCCTCCCATTTGAAATTTGTTTTTATAGTACCTATAAGGAATTGAAACGTATATCACATTTTAATAAATAATGCAATAGTTTTTTGGTTTTTATAGTACCTATAAGGAATTGAAACCTATTTACACACAGTACCGTGTCCCCATACTGTGTGTACTTCTCGTTTTTATAGTACCTATAAGGAATTGAAACACATGAAAGGTACTGAATGGTATGACCCTTCTAGACGTTTTTATAGTACCTATAAGGAATTGAAACGGTGGTCAGATATAGACAGAGAAAACAAACGTATCACCGTTTTTATAGTACCTATAAGGAATTGAAACCCGTATACCATGATCAAGTAGATATTAATGTTTTTGGTTTTTATAGTACCTATAAGGAATTGAAACATCCTCTCATCGCTGCAAGTAACACAGGAATGTATAGAAAATGTTTTTGTTCTCGGTTTTTATAGTACCTATAAGGAATTGAAACTGTTAGGTTAGTAATAAGAGAAGGTGACGGATTAAGGTTTTTATAGTACCTATAAGGAATTGAAACGTACGTTTTTGTCAGATCTAACGCCAACTGCTACAGTTTTTATAGTACCTAGGGGTAGTGGGAGCATCCGTGTCACCAGGGGCAAAGTAAATGTCAATATATAGCAATGTCTATCGGTATTCTTTCCTCCATATTCAGGTCAAAGTTTCCGTATGGGTTTATATGAGTATAGATAAGTGGTGTGAGTGCTCGAAAATCTTCTTGTGTCATAATATCATACCACTTACTTTGTGAAAGGACTTTTTGAATCATTAAAGTATTAACATACACAAGGCAGTTTTGTAATAAATGTAATGTCAAAACAGCAATTTCTTGATCTTCATATCGGTTAGTTGATATTTCTCCGCCTTTCCCATAAAAAATAAATCCGTTAGCTGAATTCCAGTTTTCTATAACATTAAGCCCTTCATGAATTTCAATTCTTAATACCTCTGACCTTAGATATTCACAAAGAAAAATAGTTTTTATTGCTTTACCCAGTTCCATAAAGGCAAGATAAGTAGGATGTTTAATTTCATTATTTCTTTGAAACCTTTTCATAATGGCTTCGGTTTCAGCAGTTCCAAGACGTAAAGCAGTAGCATATTTAACCATCTGGTCATACTGTTGTCTTATAAGCTCCCAATTAATATTTCTTGTTAATATAGGTTGCAGATTTGGATACATCTCTGAGATACCAGCATCAGGGCGATATAATTTTGCTTTTCCGATATTCTTTAATCTAGGCATTAAATTAAATCCTAAAAGATGGCAAAAAGCAAAAGCAACTTCACTTTGTCCATGTGTATCAACAAAGTTCTTTTCAATCTCCATATCTGTACAGTGCTTTAATAGCCCTTCTATCATGGCTGAAACTTCTGACGATGAACAGGTTTTTAATTGTGAATATATGCAGGCTGAATTTTTTTCAACATGCCAATATATCATTATTCCACGTCCACGGTAACGTACATGCCATTCTGTCATTAGGTTCTGATCCCATGCTCCAACCTTTTTTGAATCAGAAGCACATGTCGTTGTTCCTTCTCCCCATATTTCTTCGATTCGTGAGGATAGTATTGCGTTAACAACTGTAGAAATAGCGTTTCTAAGATTATCTTTATTTATAAATTTTCTTCTGATATAGAGTAAATCCTGATATGATTCACCATGTTTTCCTGCTGTGATACGTTTTAAACCAGTATTTGTGCCTAAACCAAACAAAGATAGTATTAATCTCTTTTGAATTATCGAGCGGTCTAACCTTTCATGAGTTGCAACGGTTTTAAATTGTTTAGTAAAATTAATTCTCAAATCGGCTTCTTTAAGTATGTCAAGAAGATTAGTCATTGGCCAATAACGCATTATTTCAGTTTTAAGTTTTGAGAGGTTCGTTGGCTCAGGTTGTGGGTCGTATGGTGTAATACTAATCCAACTTCTACCGCCCCTTTCAGTAAATTTAACTTTATCATTTTTGGGCATAGCGATATCTAACTTCGATAAGCCATCGTACATGGATTGACGGATTTTGTTTATAAACTCCTCTGAGTCCAAAGGCTGTTTTAAAGCCCTGTAGTTTTCTTCCCTACGCTCTTCAAAATCAGTTGGTAAATCCTCCTCTGGATTCCTGTATCGGTCAGCTCCATTAACCCAGATTTCTTTACAGCGTAATTTGTCTCGAAGTGCTTGCAGTGTTATTATTTCATAGTTAATACGATTAGTACGCTCTTGACCCTTATCATCTTTTTCTATCACCATTTCTTTTACACTGGGTCTTATAACTCCATCAATAGGAATATCTTCAATATCAGCGAAGTAATGTGAAGCAACACCAGTATATTTTTTTATCAACTCTAAAGCCTTTATAACAGGTCGATGAACTTCATTATTAGAGCAAAACTCAAGTGTGTCTAAAATCTCTGGAACCATCCGTCTATAATGTGTTCCATATGAAGCTCTCATGACAGTATAAACTTTTTGACGGTACTTAGATCCGGTATTCTTAAATTCTTTTACCAGTGCTTTTAATGTGTTTTCATTTACTACTGGAAATACTACGTTTCTGACTATACCTTCAGGGTTATTTAAAGCTGCATCTGCTATCTGGAATAGTAAGTTCGTTTTTCCATTAACACGCCTGAAATCATTCAATAATTCTTTATCTACTTTTCTTTCAGCTCTTACACCTATTCTATGGATTATTTGAATAAGTAGTTCTATAAGGTTGTCCGTTATTTCTCTGCACCTAAGCCAAAAGAAGGCTGAAAGTATAGAATATCTTACATGTTCTGGATGTCTTCGTAGTTCTGGGAGTTTTTCAGATACCGCCCTTAGTTTATAACGTTTAATAATCTTTCGAGGGATATTACTAAAAAGGTTGTCAGGAAGTTCTAATTGCTTAATGGTTCTGAGTTTTGTAATTTCACGAAATACACTTTCAAGTCCAATACGTCCAGGGTCAGCCCTTAACTCACTGAAAGACATTGAGTCTGAATCAGAAGTATAATCAACTTCCAATTCATCATAAATAGCAAGGTCATTAATAAGATTTTCCATTTTAGATACAGTTTCTTTTGATAGTTTCTGATAGGTTTCCTGAAAGAACTGATTTTCATAGGTATATATTGCAGACCTTGTTATACGGTCAATGCGGTCAGGTGTTGGTGGCTCTAATTGCAATTCTCTAAATCTTTTATATGCTTCTTCTTTAAGGGTTTCTATATCTGCTTCATGGTAAAAAACATGTTTACTTAGCCACACAGAAACATTTTCAGTATCTTCGAGAGTCGATTCTTTAAATCCAAAAAAATCTCTTATTTGTGCTCGGTGGTATTTAATAGTTCTTCCCTTCCAGTCATATTCATCAATAAGGAAAATATCTAAATTCAGTTGTTTTGCTATGTATAATAAAACCTCTTTAGGTACTTCACCTTTATGAGTAGGAAATTTGGCTTCGTGTTGGAAAAATTTAAATAAAGCTGCAAATCCCAATCTTGTTGCACCGCTCTTATTTCCTAACTGAGATAACTCGTTAGGAAGAAATGTAAATTGTTCAATTAATTCATCAAGCTCCCAATGTTTTTTCAAAAAAAATCACCCCCAAAAATTCATAAATAACTATTTATTATTCATTTAAATTCAAGTATCTATATAATGTAGGTTTTGATACATTTAATGTCTTACATATATCTTTAATTGAATTATTCTTATCATTAAATAAAGCTCTTGCCATTATTATTTTTTTATCATCCATAGCTTTAGGCCTTCCACCTTTTTTCCCTCTAGCTCGAGCTGCAGAAAGTCCAGCATTGGTTCTTTCCCTGATTATTTCTCTCTCAAACTCAGCCAGTGCTCCAAATACATGAAAAATAAGCCTTCCCCCAGGTGAAGTTGTATCGATGTTCTCTCTCAAACTTTTAAACCCAATTTTCCCTTTTTCAAGCTCTCCTACAATTTCAATCAGATGTTTTAAAGAACGTCCAAGCCTATCTAATTTCCAAACAACAAGTATATCTCCTTCACGGATGTATTCAATTGCATCAGTCAACCCTGTTCGTTCGGACTTTGCTCCGCTGGCAATATCATAAAATATTTTTTCACAACCGGCTTTAGTAAGTTCATCTTTTTGCAAGTCAAGATTTTGATCTTGAGTTGAAACTCTTGCATATCCTACAAGCATAAAATAATCACCTTATCATATTTAATAAGGTGATTGTATCAAAATTCATGAATATATTCAATTTATTTTACTTTGTTTTTGATACTTATATTGATACAGATTTTGCTTTGTTTTTGAAGTTTTATATTTCCAAATTTACAGTATCAAAAACGACCGTTTATTTTCATAAGTTCTGATATTGGTATAGATATTGATATAATTACTATTATATATCAGGAAAGTCTGTCAGAAGGTACACCTTTTGACAGACTTTCCTTAGCGCATTTATTTTACTAATCTAAGGGAAAATTTACAATTCATTTAAAATCATATATGATATATACAAATATTCCAAGTACGGATTAATATGACTAAAAAAGTTTTGTTATTTTTATGTATTTTTATTTTGCTATTTCAAAATGTAGGGTATAAGATATTAGCTCTCTTTCCAAGAATTTTAATCATTTAGCATGATTTTTTCTATATTGCTCTTCAAATATAGGTCTTTCTTTTTGAAATAATTTAATCATTTGATTATATTCTTCTAGTAGTTCACTAAATTTTGAATCATCCGATTTCTTAACCTTTTCTAATAATACGTTAATCTTTTTTAGTTGCTTAGTGTCATAATCAATGAGTTCCTGATCTTCATAACTACTAATATCCCATTCTAAACATTTACGCAATTTCTCTAATTTTTTCACTAATTTAGAATTACTGTCAAGAATTTTTTCATCATTAACATAACCATCTTGTTGTATTTTTTCCATTATTTCAGTTGATTCCCTGTTGTACTTATCTTCTCTTTCACGAAGTTCTTTTTTCCTATTTTCTTTTTCAATTCCATCTGTCATACTAACAATTTTTAAAGTTTCTTGACCTATTGAATCATTTTCATTATTAAGTTCTACTATTTTGTTGTTATAGAATTCTTTTTTTTCTTTTGATAACTTTGGTTGTGCAAATAATGTTATTCCAGTTATAAGTAAAACTGATACTGATAAAGTAGTAGTTATTAGTAATTTTTTATTCATATGGCCTTACCTCCTATTAATTTCCATATTTTATTTGAATTACTGATACATAGTCTGTACTTCTACTAAGGTTAATTCTATTTTGTAAGAAATCTTCAAAAGATTCAAAAGCATCTCCATCAATTCCACTATGGTTAGCAATAGTTATATCCCCAATTGGTTTAGAATATACTATTTGAGAGTGATATGTTTGTCCTCCTACATACTTTGTATGTTGAATTATATCTCCCTTCTTTACAGCGGACCTAATTGTACTAAGATTACTTAAAGCTGAAGATACTGTATAGTTAGTCATTTTATATGCTCTTTTTAAACCTTGATTATTAACATCACCCCAGTGTTGCCTAAACTGATGTGCTTTAGTCCAAGTACCTGTTCTACCCCATCCCCATGAATCGTAATAATAATACCAATGATTAGTAGTAGGACATGTACTTCTAGAAGTAAAATCCATTCCGCCTGCTCTAAGAACTTGTGAAGCAAAATTTGTACAATCTCCATCACTGGAGTAATATGGGTATTCATCTTCGTTATAATCTTCAGTATAATCTGTCATGTAGCTATATGCCTCATCCCTGTCATAATCTGAGTTTGTTGAAGTGGGATTTGTAAATGCTGCATTAGATATAATTGTTGTAGCTAACAAACTTACTATAACTGTACCTAATATTATTGGAACTTTTAACTTTTTTATCATTTTGAAAAACCCCTTTCATAAATATTTTAAAATGCATAATAATATGACTTATATTTAATATTAACATTGGTTCAATTATATGTCAATTAAAGAGCTGTTTAAAATTTAGATAATTTAGGAAGTTTGTGTTACAAAATAAATAAGAAGTTTGTCCAACTTTTCATACCTTTTAGTAGCACTTTGTTAAGTTGCTTTTCAATATGTCACAAAAATAACGTTGAACAATAAATTGTGAATAGTTTTTGATTTTTGAACATTAATAACTTAAGTTAATTAAAAGCAAATGTAGTATTTTAACATATACATTTCAGTAAAGAGCACGGTTGCTCCCACTACCGAATATGGACGAAAGAACATCAACAAATATTACCATTAATTAATATTTACTTTGCCCCTGGTGACACGGATGCTCCCACTACCCCACCTATAAGGAATTGAAACTGGAATATTAAAAAAACTATTGCTGCTATTTTTCATGTCTTACCTGCCAAATTGCTCATCATAAAACACAATTTCTACTACTATTGAAACTACATCAGTATGACTAATTACATTCCAAAAAACTTGTCTAATTAGACTTTCAAGTCTTTCTATTTTAGAACTTATTATTAATCAAACATCGTTTATAAATATAACCCATGTGATATAATATAAATCGTAGAAAGTCATTTACTAATTATCGAGGTGTTTTTAATATGGATAAAAAAAGAATAATTCTAGGAATAGATAATTTTAAAAAATTAATAGATAACAACGGCTACTATGTAGATAAAACATTATTGATTAAAGAACTTATAGACAAATCAGATCAAATAGTACTTATTACCAGACCTAGACGATTTGGTAAAACTCTAAACATGAGCATGTTAAAATATTTTTTTGAGCTCCGGGAGTGTAGACAATATGATTTTGAAGAAAAAGATGTCAGTTATCTTTTTTCTAATCTTAATATATTTAAAGCAGGAGAAGAATATAAAAATGAATTCTCTAAATATCCTGTAGTTTATTTGACTTTTAAAAATGCAAAACAAAGTAACTGGAATTATACATATGAGAATTTAAAAGAAACTATTGCAAATGAATATAAAAGACATAGGTACCTTTTAGATTCAGATGTATTAAGCGATTCTGAAAAAAAGGTATTTATAAATATAATGGACTTAGAAGGATCAAACGTACAATATACAAATGTAATAATAAATTTAACACAATACCTTAAAAGATACTTTAAAAAAGACTGTTATGTCATAATAGATGAATACGACACCCCTATTCAAGCTGGTTATATTGAAGGATACTTTAAGGAAGTTACAGATTTTATAAAAAGTATCCTGGTAAAAGGATTTAAAGACAATATATCGTTAAGACAAGGAATCCTTACAGGTATAATGAAAGTAGCTCAAGAAAGTATTTTTAGTGATTTTAATAATCCCTCTGTAAATACAATACTCTCCAGTAGCTATAATGATAAATTTGGCTTTACTCAACCTGAAGTTGAAAAACTTGCCAATTATTTTGGATTGTCCAATCATTTAAATGACATAAAAACTTGGTATAATGGGTATATCTTTGGAATTGATACTGTAATCTACAATCCCTGGAGCATAATAAAATACATGAAGAACCCTCAAGATGGTCTTAAGCCCTACTGGTCAAATACCAGCGACAACAGAATAATAAAAGAAGTAATGCAACTTGATAAAGTTGAAGGCCGGAAAACTGTTGAAAAACTTATAAAAGGTGAAGCTGTTGAAAAAGAGCTAGAAGAAAATGTAGTATACCAAAATATAAAAACCAACCCTGATGTTGCTTGGAGCTTTCTTACTCATGCAGGCTATTTAAAATCCTATGACAGGCAACAAAAAAGACTTAAATTTTCATATAAACTTGAAATACCAAATCTTGAAATACAGACAATATACGAAGATATGATAATTAATTATTTAAAGGATGATGAAAAAATATTAGACGATATAGAATACATAATAGAAAGCTTGATGGATAATAACATAGAAAAATTTGAAAGACTACTGCGTGAACTATACTTAAAACAAGTAAGCTACAATGATGCCCCCAATAATAAAGTTAAATTTGAAGATGCAGGTGAACTAGAACAAGATCAAAAATTTGAAAGTTTCCATCATGGATTTATGCTCGGTTTATTTGTTCATACAGGTAAAAATTATATTGTTGAAAGTAATAAAGAATATGGTTTGGGTCGTCCTGATATTGTTATAATTCCAAAGGATACTGAAAAAACCGCTTATGTTTTTGAATTTAAATGGGACAGTACAAAAGGCTTAAAATCATTAGAATCTTTAGCAAATGAAGCCTTAAATCAAATTAAGATCAAAAAATATGATGAGGGTGTAAAAAAAATTCATGGTCACAAAAAAGTAAAATGTATTGGGATAGGATTTAAGGGCAAGGAACTAAAAATGATTTCAACTTAAATATATCTTATATCAATAAATCCAACTATAAGATATCAACCTTAAACCACTGTAATTTCAACACTGACACTCAATATGATATATATGTCCTTATAAATACACTTAGAACAATTTCTATTGTCAATACATCTACTAAATCATAAATTACTAAAACACGATTTACTAATTTATGATTTAGTAAATTGCGTGAAGCTAAAAATATTTACTTAATCACGATTTAGTCAAAATCAAACAAATAACTGGTCAACTGCTAACTTTTAATATGGTAAATTATTCTAAATCACACATATATAAATAACACCTTTAGATTTATGAAGAAAATTTATTAAGAAGTTTGAGTAAAAGTGCCCCCCTGACTTACAAGGGGGGCAGAGCTTTATTATTAGTACTTAGTAGTTACGATTTATATAGTTTCCATACTTATGGTTTTTTTATTATTCATAAAGGTTTTCTATTTGCTTTTGTTACTGAATATATTTTTTTAGATCTTCTAAACTTTCATACTCAAAGATACTGTCAATTATAATCTCTAAAACTTCAGTTTCTAGTTGTAATATCTTATTCTTTGTTTCTTCTGGTAATTTTCCAAATTTCCTAATTAATAATCTTATTGCTGTTTTGGAAAGAGTTTCTTTTTTCTCTTCCTGTCTTCCTTTCTGTATTCCTTCTTGTATCCCTTCTTGTCTTCCTTCTTGTCTTCCTTCTTGTATCCCTTCTTGTCTTCCTTCTTGTCTTAATTGTTCAGCTAAAGTCATCACAACTTCACTCCCTTCTGGATATGTCTTTTCAACATTTTCAACAATATCATTAACGTCTTCTTTAGTTAATTTCTGTCCAGCACTTAATATATATCTTATAAAAGTTTTAAAATATTCGATTCCTGTCTGTTTATCATCTAATTCTTTTAAATATTCTGCTGCTGTTAAAACTGTTTTCCTAATGACCTTACTGTCTTTAGAAAATATGTCCCTGAAAATAGTAAGCAAAATTCTAAGCTGAATCTCTCCCTTTATCTGTTCATTTGTATATTTTGACAAGTCATAAAGCAGATATTCATAATCTGGCAAATATTTTTTTATATCTTCTGGCAGTTCACCATAACCCTTTATCATTTCTCCTAATGAAGTCTTAATTTTCCATTCATCACTTCCATGATATATAACCAAAGGAATTATCATTGGGAGTTCATCTACTTTTTCTTTCTTTATTTTTGCTTCCCAAATTTCAATCATATACTTTAAAAGTTGAAATGATATATTTTTGCTAATGTAGCTTTTGTGTTCAAAAAGAAAATAGATATAACCTTCTCTTTTATTTATATTTACCCTAAAAAGCATATCTGAAAATACTTCCTGAAGCTCTTCATTGATAAAACTATCCTTTTGTGGCTCAAGAGTATCTATATCTATAATATCAATAATACTTTTGGGTAAATAGTTTTTCATAAAATCCTTTGCCACTGATGTATCTGAAAAAGTCTCTTTAAAAAATTTGTCATGCGGATTCTGTATCTTCACCTCATCACCTGCCCATTTCTATTATATCACTTAACTATTATTTTAACATACGTTTTTCTTTTTTTGACATATAAATTTGCTGATCAATCTCCTTACCCATATCCTTAAATTCCCATTATTTGTTGTACAAATATTCCGATATATTTGTCAGTACTCTTTCTATCAAAATCATCATCCACAAATTCACTGTCTAAATACTCTATACTTACTTTTTTATAATCATATTTCTCATCAAATAGTGAAGTGTTCAAAAAAATAACAATTTGAAATATTATGAAAATTAGGATTTATAAAAAAACAAAAAGTAGACTTATAACTTCTAATAGTCTACTTACCATTCGAATCTTTTCAACTTATTAATAATATTGTATCAAATAACTTATCAACTGCTAACTTTTAATGTGTTGGTTTTTCAAATGTACACAAACATAAACAACTGAAGAACTCGCAAATGTTGATTTAACAAAACCATTCATACAATATAATAAAAAAAGTTATTTTATTTTTTCTTCAAAATCTTTAATACTTTCTGCTCTTGCTGCCAATCTAAGCCATTTTGATAATCTAATCGGATCTTTTTGCTCCTTTATCTTATCAACTAATAGCTCAGGTACAGTTCCCAAATCCTGAAGAAGCTCTAATATATCTTCTATCTTACCTTCTATCTTACCTTCTATTTTACCCTCTAGCTTACCTTTCATTTCAACAGCTGGATCATACAATGTTTTTACCATATTATACACCTCCGTGCTTGTTTTATCATATTCACCATATTTATTATATAAATACTCTGTTATATTCATAATTACCCTTAATATTTTTTCTAAATCACTTATCAGAATTTCATTGTTCTCATTTATTTCTCTTAATGTATCAATAGTATTTCTGATTGTGCCTAACAATATCTTAAACTCTTCATTAATTAAATGTGCTTTTTCTGTATATTCTTTTTTGCTATTGTATATTTTGGCCATTATTTTTCTTGATTTAAATACCTGTAGCGGAAGTAGTGGATATAGTTTTTTGTCTTTTAATTTTTCCGCTGAATATTGCCAATACTTCATTGTTGGTACTTTATAACGTACTTCTTTTCCGTCTGGTAAAACCATTACAAAAGATATTTGTCTGTAATCTTTCTAATTCCCTATAATAGCATTCTGATCATCATATAATGTACCATTAACATCTACTTCAATTATATCAAAATTATATATACCCTTTAAAACATCAAGGTTTTTATAGGAATTATCCATGTCAGATAGTTTGATGTCACCAATCCAAGCTGCAATCTTGTATTTGCCATCTGGCATGTTTATAAAAGTATATACCTTTTTGTTCTCAGGATTAATTCTAATCGTTACTGTTGTTTTTTCAGTTATTCTAAAAATATTTTGATTGTCTTTAACATATTCTCTATATTTATACTTGTTCTTACTTTCAATTGTCCCTGATTCTTCATATCCCTCAAGTATTTCCTTTAGGTAATCATGAGTAAATTCACCGCTATTTTCGCTGTGTTCTATTTCCTCCTCATCCTTTGTATAATCTGATTTCTCCACATACAACATTTTAACTCCTTCAACTCCTGTAGGATCTTTTGCTGTTAATGCTGCCGGACTTCTTATGTACTTATCTCCTCTTTTGTAAATAGGTTCATTTTGTAGAGTTACAGGTTCCCTATCATTGTTTTATACATCAAATCAGACTCATAGCGAAATGAATTTATCACAGCATCTACAAGGTCTTTATGATCTTTTGTTTCAGATTTTGATGTATTGTATGTAACTGTTTCTACTGTAAAAGTATATGTTCCTGTAGGGTTAAAATAGTAGCCTGATTTTATTGGATAATCTACATTTTTAAATTCTATATCCGATGCAAATACGGCTTTGTCGTATTTAGACTTCGTGTAATCCATATTTCTTGCAGCTTCACGACTTTTTCTATAATCATTTTTCATTGTACTTAAGAAAGACCATTTAATTGTACCACTATTTTGCTGAGTAAAGGTTCTTTGATATCTTCCCGGCACTGCCGTCCAACCATATAGTGAACCACTCTCATCTTCGTGACACATCCATCTTACTACATCAAACATATAAGGTTTACTTGTCCAAAATAAATCTTTTTGTAAGTAATTTGCCTGATTGTAGTCTATCTTATTTTCAAACGTCTTTTTAGATATTGTCGGTTTACCATTATATATCTTAGTTGATATAGTTCTTGTATCTTTCCCAGAATTAAATGCAGCATGAGTCGTACTTGTTTTTTTCTCAGTAATTATACTTCCAGCATCATTAATTGTGGTATTTTTGTATTTATAATTGGCATAAGCGGTACCTTCAAAGCTTATTTCCCCAGTAGCTGTCTTTGAAGTTGGACCATCTAACCATTTACCCTCTATTGGATTATCGTAATTTCTTGTTTTTGAATCAAAAGTAGTGTCTTTTCTATATAGAGTTGTATTGATTATAGGGTGCTTTATTATTGTACCTGCTGGCTCATCTACGTCTATCGAGTCAGGTTCTAACCATCTGAAAATTTTAGGAGTGTCATTGTCTATATCTAATTCTCCCCACGCATCACCATATAACTCTCCTTTTGGTGCTGATAATCTCGCTTTTATATCCTTTCCCTCAGCTAGCGAAAGTTTTACATTTTTGCTCAACACATTATAGTCAAGGTTAAAATCACCAGATGTATTGATTGATAATGCAGGTGTTATGACAATTTCAGCTTCATTATTATGCCTTACAATTTCTGAAGGATTTGTTCCATCTTTATTTATTTCAAATTTTATTTTGACATCTTTATCAGGCATGTTAAACTCTGCTAGAAGTGCAGTTTCTCCATTAGATGGTATTTCTATGTTACCGATATGTTTTTCAATATGTCCTAAATATTTTACCGAAGGTATTGGTTCGTTTGTTGTTGCATCGGTTATTTCCCATTTGAATGCTGGTGCATTTTCATCAGTTAAATCTGTTTTGCATGTTGATTTGATTCTTGCAATTACTTCTACTTTATCACCTTCTTCAACACTTGAAGGTGGCTCTTCAAACTCTACACTGATGTCACCTTTTAGTCCATCAGGTGACATTGGTACAGTTAAGTAGTTAATTTGTTTACCCGATGGATTATGAAACATTATTCCACATCCCCAACTTACACTCGTTGGTGGTTGATAAACATGTACGTATTTGTGCCATTGTCTTTTAATAATCTCATTTTCAGGAAAGTCTATTAGTGAATCTTCAGAATCTTTTCTTGATATTAGCTTTAGACCTAACCTTATGCTTTCCTCATATAGTGGATTGTTATCAAATGTGTCGTATTCATCTTTCAACTCATTTCTTTTTTTTGTTAAAGAGTTGTATTTTGGATTTTCAACCCATTTTCTGTTCCATAATCCTACCTTTGATGTTACATCATTTGGATACAAAAAATTTGTAAACTCAGCATTCATCATAGTAAATCCTAAATAACGATATCTATTTTCTTTGAAATCACCGTGAGTTTTTCCATACACGATATAATTTCTATACCCTTTCAAATACTCATTTTGAGACAATGGCTTTCCAGCTACATTACATTCCTTACTAAAGTAATTTTCAGTCCAAAACCCCATATCTATTATTTCTTTATTTGCTAAATCGACAAGTTCTTTTGGGCTTAAATCATCCCTCTGAGCCTTTGTGTAATTGGGTATTATTATTACTAATAGAAGTATAAAAGCAAGTATTTTTTTCACTAAAATACAACTCCTTCTTTCCATACTTGTATCATTATGCCAATACCTGATGCACCAGCTGTAACGATTTTATTTCCAATTTTATACTCCCTTTCTGGTACTACATCAGACACAGTTTTCTTTTGCCTAAGATATTGGAAAATTTCTTTCGAAATATTTTCTCCATAAACCTCAGCAAACATTTTTTCAGATGCATCAAATCTTGCTTTTAAAATTTCAGAATCGGATGTGAATGTTATAGATATTGAATATTCGACATCAACTACATTAGTTCTAACTTTAATCCACCCATAAACAGGATCTTTAGTAGCTTGCGGTGTAGGAGTTTCACCTCCATCAACATCAATATATACAGTCCTAATTACACCATCCCACCTTACATTAGCGCCAAACGCTTCTGCTACATACCTAGCAGGCACAAATGTCCGTCCTTCTTGAAGTAATGCAACTGTATCCATATAAAGCTTATCACCATTAAGTTCATATTCCTTTTTTCCTATGTATATAAATAACTCCTTATCATCTTTCACAAAAATCGCTTTCTTTTCATCCCCATCCCACGTTACTGTTGCTCCTAATTCCTCACCTATAAACCTTACCGGTACCTGTGTTCTACCGTTTTCATCTATAAACGGCTGTGCATCAGGAAAGAACAATCTTTCATTGTTTACTACTATACGAAGTGGAAACCCTCCACATACATTTAGCACAGAAAAAAACACTGTTATAAACATTACAACCGCAATAACTAATGTAAGCTTTTTCATAGTATAAATTCCTCCTAAATTGATATATAACTATATCACTACTTTAATTATGAACTTACTATTTGCCTAATCTTATATTTGATTGCTAAATATCTCCTGATTTTTATATCGGAAATTCATAACTTATTTTTTAGTCTAACTTTATAAAAAAACAAAACCGCCCTTCGGGCGACTAATAGCTTTTTTGAGGTTAAGTAAAATCAAATAACTGTTTAACTGAAGTTCAAAAAACTTGTTTTAATAGATTTTAAGATTTTGTCTCAAGGTATTTTCTTAATAACAAGAAAATTCGCTTTTCTCATAACTCCAACGGTTATATTTGGAAGATATGCAATAAATAGCACAATAATAATTTTAATCTTAAAAAAAACCTTTTATAGACTAATAAACTTGCATGCCGAAAGCAATTTTTCCTTATTCATGTCTTCAAAATCACACAATAAATTAATATATTCAACAACTAAATCTTTAAATTCATTATATTCTTTCTTATCTATAAACTTATATCCATGAGCAAATATGCTCTTATTTCTTAAATCTGTTTTATCTTTTAATCTATTCAGTTGCCCTATTTTTTTAGTTTTTATAATGTCATCTCCTATAGCTGCAAGCAGTATATATCCTGCCATAAGGCTTATCTTTTTATCTAAATATTCTATTTCATTAAATCCCTTGATTTTTATTCTTAAGGCATTTACTTTTTCACGCAGTTCCTCAGTACTATCGCCTAACTTTAAAAAATCTGCATTTTCTGTATCTACACCATAATTCCATAATCTTTTTTGCTCAACTGTTTCTAATATCCTATACAAAAGCAAAGATGCCATTTCATATCTTTCTTTAGCTTCCCTTCTAATTGCATTTTGATATAGATTAGCAATTAAATAACCAATATTATTAAATACAAAATCCTTGTCTATTTTTTCTCCACAATGAAGCTTTTCTAAAACTTCTAAAAACTCAATTTGATTCTCTATTTTTTCTCTATATTGTAGTAGTACAAGATCTTTTTCAATCTTTCCTTTCTTTAAAATTATATCATAGCATTTAGAAAGATTACTCCTCGCTTCACTAATATCAAGACTATCCCATGCACTATAAGCTTTTGATAAAAATTTAAAAGCACTATCTTCTTTTGAATTGGGTACTTTTTTGTCTAGTTCATCAAATATTCTATATGATGAAACATAGTCCATTTCATTAAAAAGAGAAAATGCTTGTTCTCTTTCAATATCTCCAAAAACAGTATAAGGATCCTCAACATAGAAAAGCTTTTCAGTCCCTGGTTCTGGCTTTCTAAGTTGGGGTAGAAATTTTCCCGGTACATATATAAGTTTTGCTCTTATTGCCGAACCTGCCATTGCACATCCAGCAGCCATAGATTTAGTCCCACCTGTAAAATCTACATAAATATCTTCTGGTCTTCCCCACTTTTCATATGCTTTTTTTATTTCCTGATACAGTAGTAACGGATTCTCTGAATCAACCTCTGTAGCTGTATATTGAGTCGGCTTTAGCTTTGTAAACTCTATTACTTCATCTAGTAGATGAAATGATTGTTCTGTATACAGGATTAATACTTTTTTTGGTTTGAGTGCAAGTATAGAAAGAACCAACGGCTCATATGAAGTTCCAAGAGTCAACACCATTGATTCGCAAGCCTCTGAGCTTTGATATTTTTGCAAAAAACAATCTATTACAATTGGCATGAGTTCAGACTTGTAATAGTCTTCCGCTAAATTTCTTTGCTCATCAGTGCTTCTCTCCATGCTTTTCCACTCTTTAGTTTTTTGGGTTAGTTGCTTGCAAATCATAGTTTTTGTTTTTCTTCCTTATCTTTTACTAATTTATCCTTCTCCCTCATAACTCATAACACCATATCCAATAGCCGTTTTTGCTCCCAATCCGATTTCATCAAGAGCCTTTTTTATAAAAAATTCTGTTGCTTCTAAAAGCGTTTTACGTTCGTTAAAACCAGGGATTTTTAGATTAAACTCTTCTTTTTGTTTTGACCCAATATATATATCAAAACTCGCATCTTTCAAAGCTAAAAAAAACACTGGATTAGTTGTTTCTGTATCGAGTGGTGCTGTATTTGTTCCTGAATAATATTCACTAAAATGAGGATTTATAACATCAGTAATAGCCTTTACGCCATACTTTGGAAACGCATCAAAAAATATTACTTCTGCTCTCTTTTCATTATTACCAAATATTTTATAGAACCACTCGTAATTTTCACCTTTTATGTTTTCCTTTTCAGAAAAGTATCTTCTCAAAACCCAAGTTCTGGTAATACCTTTGATTGAGCTTGCAGGTATATGCGGTACTCCGTATATATGATGTAAATTCATCGAAACTTCGTATACTGAAGGTATACCTAACCCAATAATCGCTCTATTATCAGGTTTATATTTAATACATTTAAAATAATTCATATATTCAATTAATTCTCTTTGTCTTTTTATTATTGTATTCATTAATTGTTTATTTTTAAATTCTACACTAATTTCATATTCAACTTTTCTTTTATCTTTTTTCATTATCATAAACTTTTCTTTGTAATATGCAAATTTGTTTAATTTTAAATTCATATTTTCCATGTTGTTGATAACACTTTTATTTTTGCAGAGTATTTTTAATGTATCCGAGGGAATACAATACTTTGGAAATTGAGCTTCATTTTCACAATCATTATCTTTTGGACAATTTTTATAAATTTTTACACTATATGCTCGAGGTTTCCCATTATCGCCAGTACCATTTTTAAATTCGGCCGTATCACCCTCCTCGATATTACCTTTATAATTTGGATATACATCTTTAAAATTAAAATATATCTTTTCTTCTCCTTGATATATGAATCCATAGTCTTTAAAGACTTCTTTAATTATGCCTTTTTCCATCTGTGTTCCTCACCCCTCTGTATCATCTTCAGATTCTTTAACTATAATTCCTTCTGTAAACCTCTTTATCCAACTGCACAAAGCAATTACTTCCAAGGTATAAATTTTATATTTATACGAGTCAACAGAAATAATTACTTTTGAGATATCTTCACCTTTTATTTTATATCCTTTTTGTTCAAACCATTTATTTATTTGCTCATATATTTTATTGTATGCATTGTCTTTTTTATTGCCTCTTTTAGAAAAAACAAAAGCCATGGCAGCTCCTAGTCCATTTGTATGTATAAGCATTGGAAATCTTTTTATATGTGATTTATATTCTTTAGCATCTTTAACTCCAAGTTCTAACGCTTCCTCACAACATTTATAAGCAAATTCAGCTCGTCCATTCTCAATTTTACTTGAAATTGACATTTCCATTTCCCTCCTTTGAATAAAAACTTGTCCGAACTAATCCCTTTCCAAGACTCATATTACCTCCTAATTGAATTATACCTGGCATCATTTCCTTAATATATTTAATAATCATATCTTCTGCTTCAAGATTACATGTTTTAAGATTATGCTCTATTCTTTTTTTATTCTTTTCATCTGAAAATAATCCTGAAGCCATTATCATAGAATACAAGAACGCGTCAGAAGGAAGATATTCTTCTGTAAAAAGTGCTCCATCCTTAACTGTACCAGTATCATGATTTATTTTTATTCTGGTAACTACTTCAGTTGACATAGTTACAAAATCTTTAAAGTCATTATCATCAAGAATAATAATTTTTTCCTTTAACCAATTTTTTAAATAATTACATTCATTAGATTGCGGAAAAGAATGTTCAGAAATCCAATCTGCTAAATCTGAACATTTTTCATTTTCTACTACATTATTAAAGGTAAACTCTTCTAATATTACAGATCCTTTTTCTTCATCATCATTTATAATTATCTTACTACCTAAAGCTACTGTATGAATATCAGGAACTTCAAGATTAACACTGATCCCTGCAAGCTCCATATCTGATATAAACTTTTTAATAACCCCAGGACATGTTATCCATGCAAACACTCCCTTAACTGATTTAACTGGAAAAAGTAATAACCTTGCATCACAAAAAGCAACTGATCCTGAATGTCTCTGCCCATCATCTTCTGGGCCAAATACAATTGAAATCAATTCCTGTTTATCTAGCTTAATATTTTCAGAAATGTTTGATTTTTTATCATTTGTGTTAAATGCTTCCCTTAAACACCCTTTAAGACTTGAAGAATCTACTTTAGGATAATTAGTATGTTTTTCTCTTTGTATTGGTAAATCAACTATACCTAATTCACTTCCACTTCCTGCATGCAGAGCTGTTTCACATAACATAAATAATACAGTCTTATTATTTGACATTTTAATTCCCCCTTATGTGGTTTTACTTTCTTATAACTATTTCAACAAAATTAAATTTGTCTTTTATATTAATATCACACTGTTTATCTAAGTAGTTATTCTTATATTCGTCATGATTAAAAGTATATGCACATATATATAATACATCATCTATCATTTCATAAGCTATCCTTAAAGGTTGACTTTCTTTTTTAAATTTACCAACAGCAATGTTACTACCAATCTTTTTATGTACTATATCATTATTATATTCGTTGTTAATAAATTCATTATAGCTCTTATATGAATTTATTTTTTTATAAATTTCTTTTATAGTAGAATTAATATATTGTTTATTACTACCATCTTCATCTGAATAACGATAAGGAACTAATACATAATAATAATTATTAAATCTATTCCAAAACATTTCTCCAATTGGACTAAGCAAAGCAGATCCCATATCTTCTATAATACAAGCTTGAAAATCGTCTACTCTAAGATTTTTTTGCCTCACATAACTTTTCCAATCTTTAATTTCATTTTTAAGATCTTCAAATACATTTTTGTGTTTTGCAAACATGCTGTAATTTATATTTATAGGCATTTGAGGTATTTCTATCAAATCATCCGTATCTTCAAATAAATAAAAAATTGGCGTATTATTAATTTGAGCCATTATTGTTATATATGGAATTAGTGCTTTGTAACCTCCTGTTATATTATATACTGTAAAAGGTATCTCTCCATTTATACACGGAATAACACAACTTTCCAAATGGTCAATTAAGATTTTAAGTCCGTCTTCTTGAAAATCTTTTGCATTCCATATTTGTAATCCACCAATTACATCCTTTTGTGAATCAAATGCAACACCTGTTATATCTTTCCTTTTATCTAATTTAAGTACATCACAAATCACTTCAGAACAAAACCTTGACGTTACAGTATCTGTTGAAATAAGCTGGATAATAAATTCATTACCTTGGTATTTTTCCATGATTTTTGTTATACTTTTTATTTCAGCAGATATGTCTACCCAATTAGAGTTTGTTCTCATCTCATTTTTAATTTTGTCTATACAATATTTTTTGTATTCTTCTAAATAACTGTCCCACTCTTTACTTCTACTTTTTTTATTATCATGCATGCGCAATTGTTCTTTACATTCTCTAAATTTTTCTGATATAAAATTATTAATTAGCGATGTTCCTACTGTTGTAACTATACTAATCATTTTTATTAACCCTCCCTACTAAAGAAAAGCCAAACCCTTCATTTGCCCTTTCTTCAGAGATTTTTTTAAAATTAAAATACTCAATAATTTGTTCCATGTCTCCTTTTACAATTTCAAAATAATACACGCTCCCAGCTGGTACTGCCCTATTCATTTCTTTTGGTTTCCTTTTTACCATATCAAATCCACCGATGCTTTTATATTTTCCAATAGCCGCAGTAAGTAACTTGACACGAGCATTTCCTTTATCTGTTTTTATCTCACCTTCATAAGTCTCTTTATTTATCCATGATGGTAACCATCCATTTTTAAAAATAGCTGGTGTAATAAGATAAACCTTAAATTTTTTTTCTATTTTTATATCCTTAACCTCTTTAAGAATGTCAGTTTCAATTTTATTATACTTTGAAATTACAGCCTTCCCGCCAAATTTTAAAAGCCCACTTTCTTTTATTTTAAGATTATTCATATTTATAACAAATGACATCTCATCACTTAATTTTAAGGATCCTATTCTATACAACATTGACTCTTTAGCTGTTTTAGTTTTAATTGACCTTGCTATACCAATTTTATACTCCATCTTTATAAGATCCATATCACTATCAAACATATCTAAATAATAGCTCTCAAAATCACTATCCTTATTAAGAAGATACTTTTTGAGTTCACTCTCTTCTATATATATACATCCGCTATCATCCATCTCATAATTGCTAATTGTTTTTAAATAATACTCTGTATCAATACTTGAAATCATATCATTTTTTTCAATTTGTCTGAGTTTGCATTTTCTGTATTCTTTATCTCTCTTATTTTTAATACTGCTCACAGACATATCCAAAGGCAACGGAAAATAAAGCTTTTTCCTCTTGGAAATGCAAGTTATTCCAATATCAATATTTTTTGTAGGGTCACTTTCTAGTCCTGCTTTATATAGCTCTTTAGTATTTTCATTAAAATATGCCGTTCTCAAAGCACCTGCAAAAACAGAAGGATATGGCGGAAATATAGTATTTGCCCAAGTTTCAACTCCTTTTTCAAATGGTCTGCTATCTCTTAAAAATATTGCATCTAAAGGTTTAATTGTTAATAGCATTGTTACATCCCCCCCTTTTCTCTTGCTAAAAAAGCAACTATAGAAAGTATGTCGAAAAACGATTTTTCATTTCCTCTATTAATTATAAATAATTTTTTTATTTGTGAGAGAATTTCTGTGAATTCTTGTGAATCTTTTGTTTTTTCGTTCTTTTCAAGATATGCTCCTATTCTAGCTTCTATCATTTCACCTAAATATGGACTTACATCTTCACCTTCACGTACTACTAAGTCAAACTCCTTACTTATCTTATACATAAGGCTTTTTGAAATCTCATATTTAGCTAATTTTGTAATAAGATATTCTAACATTTCAATTGTACTTTCACCTTTACTTGTTTCAAATTTCAATACACCCTCAACTATTTCACCACTGTGTTTTAGTACTGCTATACCAAAAGCATCTTTTTCCACATCAATTCTTTTTGCCTTATTCTCCATTGTCTCTGTAACTTTTATTGCTTCAGATAATGGTGTTTTATAATGTGCAATTACTATACCAGCAGAAAAAGTAAGATTTTTATGTAAACAAGTTGAAGATTTTAAATTTCTAAATTTCTCTCTTAATTTTTTTATTTTCTCAAATATACTATCAAGAGTTAATAAACCCATAAAATCTTCTCCACCTGCATATATAACCTTTCCTGAATATGATTCATTAATCTCTTTTTTTGACTCCTTTGCAAAATCACATAATTCCTCACTCAGTCTTTTTTGAAAATCAATTACTTCAATTTTATCTTCCTTTAGATCTGGCTCCGAATAAATCTTACCCATATTATCACCATCAAACTTAACAATCGCATAATATGGAGAAATTTTTACTTTATTTTTATCATTAATTTTATCAATTATTTTTTCTGCTGCTTCTATCTTTAAAGTTGAATAATTCTTCTTATTAATTATTTTTTTTTCTTTTAAATCAAATACTAATTCATAATCGTTCCCAATATTTTTATAATACTTTTTTTCTAACTCATTATTCTCCAATAGTTTTTTCATTGTGCCTAACGCCGCTATTTTAGATGTGGAAAAAAACATATTATCGTAATCCGCATAATCAAAATAAAACCCTAAAAATCTTTTTAAAAAACCTATTGCAGATAAACATTCTCCGCCTTCTAGAAGTGTCAAATTTGATTCACCAAAGTTTTTAGGTAAATAAGTAAACTTATCGCTTATAAATGCTTTTTTACCTGTTCCAATCAATGCATTAAATTCAGGGAACATAGAACATTTTCTGCCCGCTTCATTAATTTGCTTAAAATTTTTCAAAGCTTTAATAGCACTTAATTTTTCTATTAGTTTTTTATAGCACTGCTTATAATTCTCTTTTATATCCTCAAAAACCCAATACATCTTAAAATAGTTTTTAAGTTGAACATAAAAATCCTCGTTTACCTCAACTCCTATCTTTTCCACAATTGTTTTTCCAATGTGATTGATTTCTTTGAAAACACTTTGCTCAATTTCTTTTGCAATATTCTTTTTTTCTTGATTTTCTATACTCTCTGTTATACATACAAATTTATTAGGAATCCCTTCTTGCGTTTCATTAGGAAAAACAACTTCAAATTCTTTATTTTTTGCTGTTTCTAAAGCTGTTTTACATAAATGTGAAAGCAAATAACTTCCTGCATAAAAATCTTGTGTTTTTCTAACGGATGAAATAAATTTTTGAACAGGCGTAATTGTAAATATAAATAAGCTTTTATACATTACCATTCCCCCTCAAAATTGATTCTTTATAATCATTTTGAATTTTTTCACAGATATAATCCCATTTTTTGTTCATAACTGTATTTAATGTTGTAATTAATGGATAATACCCGTTCATTAACTTTATAACTGTTATATAAATAGGTGATGCAAACTTTTCTTCTCCATTTCCGGCATAGCCAAGACAATATGCCCCACTTTTTTTTCTATATTCATGTGAAGTACTATCAATATTTTCAAGAATACTCTTCCATGATTTATATTCATTACCGATTTCTATTTCTTTTACATATGGATATTTTTTATTGATACATAAATTATTTGAATTGTTTAATATTATTTTATTATTTAATGAAATGTATTTTGATGGAAATAAATCTTCTAATAATAATTGAATTTGTTCGATGAAACTATCTCTCTCATTTAGAATTGGTATTTCATCGTCCGTACATGAAAGTACTTGAATTGACCCTCTTCCTCTTCTTGATCTTTTACCTAATCCACCAAGCAAAAGTGTTAAGATTATAATATTTGTATAAAATTGAGATTTATCATGTGACGAAGCAATTATAGAAAATTTTTTGTCTGTTAAATAACATTCTTCTTTATAATTATGATTATCCGTATATATTAGTCTTTCCTTATCTATACTTTTATCTGGCACATCTTTAATATTGAGCCTTATTTTTGATGCACCAATATCAGGATTACTACTACCAAAATATTTCTCCTCTTCTTCCCTGAGTTTTTCAATAGAACTACTTGACGATAACGCTCTATAAAAATATCTAAGTACTCCCTTTAGTGAGCTTGGTCTTAATTCTACTCTTGTATTAGCTCCTTTTAAAAACATTGGAGTTATAACACTGCATTCAAGAATTGTTTTGTGCATATTTACCTCCTGTTTATATTCATGCCATGATTTTAAACTTAATTTATGAATATACTTTATTTTTTATCTTTGGACAATTTTGAAATAAGCAACATACTTAATACAACACCATTCTCTATATCTAAAAATAAAAACCTGCCACCCTATTTTATTGAGTGTAGTATAAAAAGACATGCTATATTATTGGTTACAATTATACCATATTTAGCTATTAAATCAACCTTTTCATCGTTTTTCTTGTAAAATTTTATACTGAATTGTTTATTTTATGTTAAATAATAAACGTATTTAACTTAGATATAGTGTAAGATGCTTTATGTCATAAAATCAAAATTTTATCTTATATTTTTTGATAAACACATTGGAAAAATAATATCTATTGTCGATGCCTAATAGGATAAAAACGCCCAAGGGTCAAAAATAAAAACATAGCTTGTAGCTCGGGTGATAAGTTTTGATTTTGTTTCAATACATCCCACATTGCGGTTCAAGGGAGAAAGGGAAACCGGACGTTAAGGGTTTGGATTTGTTTCAATACATTCCATGTTGCGGTTCAAGTTTACTGAAAATGGTAGTTTTACATTCACTGCTACGTTTCAATACATCCTATGTTCCGGTTCAAGAAACAAACATGCAAACACTATAGAGAAAATAAGGGAGTTTCAATACATCCTATGTTGCGGTTCAAGTAAAGATATAGTTTTTGAAAACACAAAAACCTTTACAATGTCTAGACACTAGGAATCACAAATATTTTTTCCAACCAGAACTAAAAAATTAATTCACCCCACCTATAATCCTTTAAACAATATAACTTCAAGACAATTGAACTATCTTATAAGGTATTTACGTTGTTTTATAATATATGAAGAAACAATATACAATACCAATCCACCTATCCAATGAGTTATAGCATATTTAAACGAAGTTTCAAAAGGATTAGGATTAATCCAATGGCATGTATGCCATAACCAACTAGCCCCTCCCCTATAAAAAAAACTTATTGAAACCCACAAAATAGGAATGCCATAACCAATTACAAGATTTTTGCTTATTAAAAATACTGTCGTTCCTAATCCTGAAATAAAAAAAACTGCTCCTGAGATTAAAAACACATCAACAATACCAAATTCTAATCTATTCTCGTTACCAATAACATATACTACAAATAGCAAAGCCAAAACAAATGCCGTATATAGTACAAACAACCTTACCATTCTAAAAAAACCAAATGTAAGTCCATTTATAGGTAGAGATAGTATTAATTCTTTGCTTTCTGGCTTAACAACTTCCATATAAGCAGGTAAAATCCAAACCAATACACCAACAATAGATATAATAAATACTGTTGTCTGAAGTGAAATATATTTAGTTGCCGATCCTCCCATAAGCATTAAATGAAATATTATAGTTGCTGCAAATGCTAATAATATAAAATATCCACCATAACCTACTGTTTTTAAATCAAAAGATAAAGGTATCATTTTATTTATGCGTTTATCCATGTCAAATAACCTTCCTCCACTGTTGGTTCAACTGCCACAGCTTCTTCTAACGGTTTATCTTCAGAATAAATTCTAATTTCCAAACCATTATCGTTTGTATTGGTTGACAATATTTTATATCTTCCATCTATTTTGTGAAAATCGCCACTATCTATAACCATTTTCCACACCTTACCCTTTGCCATATTCTCCAATTCTTCAAAATCATCAAATTGCTTTATTTTACCACAGTTTATTAACGCTAGCCCATCGCAATTATTTTTAATATCCTCAATAATATGAGTAGATAATAATATTGCTCTATTTGTTGCAAACTTTCTTATAAATCCTCTAAATCTAATGCGTTCCTCTGGATCTAATCCAGCTGTTGGTTCATCAACCATTATAAATGAAGGATTTCCTAACATAGCTTGTGCAATTCCAAGTCTTCTTCTCATGCCACCTGAAAGTGCCCCAACTTTTTTGTTATATTCATCACTTAAATTTACTTCACAAAGAATTTTTTCTATTTGTTTTTTTCTTTCAGATGCGTCTATTCCTTTTAAAACACCTATTGTATCAAGACATTCTTTTACTGATATACTTTTGTAACATCCAAACTCTTGAGGCAAGTAACCAATTTTATATCTGAAATTATCAATATTCTTTAAAACATCTTCCCCATCAAAAACAACTCTACCTTCATCCGGTGTTATAAGTCCTGCAAGAATTCTCATTAAGGTTGTTTTTCCTGCTCCGTTAGGACCTAATAATCCATAGATTCCATTTGAAACAAATAAATTAACAGAATCAAGAGCTTTTTTATTTTTATAACTTTTTGATAGCCCCTTTATTTCTAACCTCATGATTATATCTCCCTTTCTTTTTGAAAATAAGCTTATTCCTCTACCTAAAAAGAACTACTCAAAGAATCTACAGAATCCCTCAAATTATTTACTGTTACCCATTTTCTCAATATTTCATATGCTATCTTACTTATTTCATCTTTAGATTCAGCTTTTATAAGTCTTTCAATTTCATATACATCATTTAAATCATTTTCCCATACTATTTGTTTTTCATCATCTTCTCCCCACCACTGTATAAAGTACTCTTCCAAATCTCCTTTGTCACCAGTCTCAGCTATTTCAATCATAGTGTGGAAAAGCGCTGGTGCGATACTACTTTCCATGTACACACCTGTTCGCCAAAAACACTCCATCAAGACAATGGGTCTTAAACTTTTACATCTTATTATTATGCCATCTGCAATATCAGGAGAAACAGATAGCCATGAAGAATAATTTAAATATACTTCATCTTGATTGATACGAACTGATTTACTCAAATTAACTAAAAAAACTTGATTATATTTATTATAACAATGACTATCCTCAATTCCCAATGAATTTTTAAACTCCCTTTTATACTCCATAAATAAATAAGGTATTTTGCTTATATATTCTTTGTAAAAACCATATACGGAAGTGGGAGCAACAAAGTGTATTCCTTCAATATTTCCACTTTTATAGTCTCCTTGTATAACTGCTGGTCCTGTTGCTTGTCCATTAAATTCTTTGCCGCTATCACAGGATAAATTAGTTATTATATTTCCTCTATAACTTTTTATTATAATCTCATATGGCTTTTCTCTTGCTAAATTATTAGGTAAATAATCATATGTAAGCACAGGAAGTATTGTTTTATATTTCCCTAATACAGGATACCAAGGAAAATCTGGCATCAGCAACATTGTACGATCTGTTACTTCTCCAAATGAATAGGGAAGTCTTCCTGAAACATTAATTTCAATTTCAACTTCTCCTTCTATATTGTTCTCCAAAACAATCCAATCACCATCACGAATATATTTACTATATCCAAGCCCATTAACTTTTAAATCTATGACCTCAAGACTTCTATATAAGGTAAATACAATTAAATCTTTTGTAACATTATCAATATTTATTTTTGCATAATATTCTAATAAATCACCTTTACTGTCACCTATCTCTAAATGGAGCAATTTCATTTGCCCATTACTATACTCTGATTCGAGTTTCTCTTTAGCTTGTTCTAGAAGTTCTCCCCTCCAGCTTCTATTATTAAAATCCCATGTAACCCCTTGTGAATGGGGTTTAGATGAAACAACAGCTAATGGTACAGCACCAATAATCAATAAAATTGCTGTAACTCCTGCTATTTTAGTCTTAGCATTTTTAAAAGTTGTAGTACCCGAACTAAATAAATTTGTAAAAATATAGCCGGACATACTAAACATTAAAAACCACAATTTTCTTGACAATAATCCCATGTTCATTTCAAGACCGTAATGAACAAGACTATGGTTACCATGAGGTTCCTCAACAAATTGACTTAACATAATTGATATACTGTCCAAATTATTTTTAAAAGGCGAAATAACATACCATATTAATAGTAAAAGAGGCCAACCTATTGCTGGTTTAAACATCTTTTCTATGGAATATGCAATAATCCATGTAGATATCATGGGTATGCCGAAATTCACACAAATATATGGTGTGACTTGTAAACCATACTTCAATAATTCATTTGTTCCATTTGAAATCCAAACTGTACACAACATTATAAGCATAATACAATAAATAAAAGAACATAATGACCATGCAAAAACCTTAGACACCTGACGCATCCAAAAAGCTGGTAATGTATTTATCAATTCGTCAAATTTCTCATTTTTTTCTTGTCTGGCATTTATAACTCCAAAACACATGGCTAACATTGTTAAAACCATCATAACAAAACCACTTGTTCTCATAAATGAAAATCCATCAAGTGCATCTTTCATCACATAATATCCATAAAACATGTATAAAAAAGTTAATATCAAAGGAATTATTAAATAATATCTTTTGACAAATAACTTTATTTCAAGTATAAATATTATTTTCAAAACTTCCATAATTGCACCTCACAAAAAGCTTAAGACCTAGACTATTAGCCTAGGTCTTAAGCTAATTAATTATGTATTATTTCTTACTGACTGACTTCAAATTCTCCTTCACCCATCGCAGATGTATCTCCTTCTACTTTAACATAATAACCACAATCTACATCTGACAAGTTGAAAGGTGGTGTCCAACTATTATTATCAGTTTCCACTGTCTCTTCTGTCTCATCAAACCAATATTCAACTACTCTCATAGGCTTTACTGTAACTGTTTCACTATACAGCGAATAAAGCTGTATTCCTTGCCTATAAGATTTTTTTACGTAACTTTTTTGGACTGATTTTTAAAATTCGGTAATTTTTTGATACTTTAATACATTTTTTATTTCGGTTTTAACTTATCATAAAAAAACTTTATATTCAATACTGTAAATTAATTTTTTATAAAATTTTACTGGATGTTCCTCTAAAATCAAACATCTAATTTTGACTTGTACTAATTCCCTAAAAATACACAATACAAAAAGCGTACTAAATGTACGCTTTTATGATGTATCTATATAAAACTATAAATTTGCAACTTTAACAGGTTCTTCGAAAATACCTCGTTTCACCTCGGTTGCGGTCATATGTTCAGCATTAAAACGCTCTGATAAGTAATTACAAGCATCCCATGGATTCACCTTTTCACCACATGTAAATACATCAACAGCTGCATAACCCAATTCAGGCCATGTATGAATTGCCAAATGTGATTCCGAAATAACTACAACCCCACTTACTCCTTGTGGACTGAATTTATGGAACGCTACTTCCCTTATCTCAGCTCCAGCTTCAAGTGCGGACTCTACCATAATTTTTTCAATTAGACTGCGATTATTTAAAACTGCAGCATCGCACCCATAGATTTCTGCCAGAATATGACGGCCCAAAGCTTTCATTTTGTTTCCTCCTTCAATATAAAAATATCAACAACCTTTCTTTGATTTGAAATTGTTTAGAATTTCAACAAAATTCATTTTAGCACTTTTAGCTCAAAAGTCAATACTTTTTGCGAATTTTTTTTATATTCCAAGCTTATCCTGAATTATTTTATATTTACTTTGATTTACTCCACTTAACCTTAATATTATAAAAATGCCTTCATCTTATAGAATAGGAATAGTATTTTCATTAATTATAAACTCAAAAAAGGTATAGTCCAGACAATAATGTTCAGACTATACCTTTATAATATGACTTTTTAACGTAAACAGTGCTTAAATTATCTACTCTTCATTTTTTTCAACAATATCACCTAAAGTTACTTCCATTTCCTCTTTGTGCTCTGATGGTTCTTCTATTTTTTCACCATCAGCATTCACTTGGGCACCATCATTTTCTTCTCCAACAGGATCTATAGGTTTTACTTCTTTAATACTAAGGCTGACCTTTTTATTTTCTAAATCAACCTCAAGTATCTTTGCATCCACCATCATTCCTTCAGATAAAACATCGTCAGGTTTTGCTAGCCTCTTAGTAGAGATCTGGGAAATATGCACAAGGCCATCTATTCCTTTTTCAAGCTCTACAAAAACACCAAATGGAGCAAAACGAAGTACTTTTACATTGACAACATCTCCAGGCTTATATTTCTCATCAGCCTTATACCAAGGATTGTCTTCAGTTCTTCTATAACCTAGTGATATCTTACCTTTTTCCTTCTTAATATCTAAGATAGGCACTTGAACTTTGTCGCCAACACTTACAATTTCAGAAGGATGCTTTATTCTATTCCATGAAAGCTCTGATATGTGAATCAGTCCATCTACACCGCCGATATCGACAAATGCTCCAAAGTCTGTAAGACTCTTTACCACACCATCATAAACTTTTCCTACTTCAACATTTTCCCAAAACTCTTTAGATACCTTTTGCTTTTCTTCTTCAAGAATTACTCTTGCAGAACCAACAACTTTGCGCCTTCTTTCATTGAACTCAATGATTCTAATAGTAATTGTTTGCTTTAAAAACTCATTAAGGTCTTTTACAAACCTATCACTAAGCTGTGATGCAGGAATAAAAATCCTTACACCTTTAGCACTTGCTATAACCCCACCATTTACAACATCAACAACAATGGCTTTAACAGGTGTCTTATCCTCATGCGCTTTTATAATTTCATCCCAGGATTTTAATGCATCCAGGTGTTTTTTCGATAATAATACGTTACCTTCGCCATCATTTACCTTTTTAACGTATACCTCAATTTCGTCGCCAACTTTAACTTCGTTTTCAAGTTTGATGTCAGGTTGGTCTGTGTATTCTTCCAATGGAATTATTCCATCTGACTTGTAGCCAAGGTCAACAAATATTTCATTATCATTATGTCCTATGACCTTTCCTTTAACAACGTCACCATCTCTCAAAGTAACCATTGACTTTTCAAAGGCATCCGCAAAATTTAATTCACTTTCATTTTCATTCATTTCCATTTCGACCTTTTCTTGATTGTTTAAATCACTCATTTTTTTAATAACCTCCTCGATTACCCAGTCCGGTGTAGAAGCTCCGGCAGAAATACCTATTTTTTTTATTTTTTTTATATCTACCGGTGGTAATTCACCGGAAGTTTCAACTTTGTAAGTTAGAGAGCAATTTTTTTTACATATTTCATATAGCTTTTGAGTATTTGAACTATGTCTGCCCCCTATAATTATCATCATATCCACCTTAAGGGATATATCATAAGCCTCACTTTGCCTAGCGCTGGTTGCACTACAAATTGTGTCATATTTTTCAATACAGCTATACTTATTTTCCAAATACTCTATTATATTTTTCCATTTTTGCTTTGACAATGTGGTCTGAGCTACAACACATATTTTATCGTTTTGTAAATCCAACTTGTCCACATCACAAATATCGTCCACTACACTTGCTTTATTACCACACCATCCATTTATTCCTACTACTTCAGGATGGTTTCTATCACCAACTATTATTATATCATAACCTTCATTGCTTTTTTCATTTACTAGATTATGTATTTTTTTTACATAGGGACACGTAGCGTCTTTAAGTATTAAACCTTTACTTTTTATATTATCATAAATATGGGGTGTAACGCCATGAGCCCTTATTACTATATGTCTTCCCGATACAACATCATCTAGGCTCTCAATTGTCTCGACACCTTTAGCTGCCAGCCTATTAACAACCTGATCATTATGAATTATAGGACCATATGTATAAAGTCCTGTCTTTTCTGTTTCAAGTAACTCATTAACAAGTTTAACAGCATTATTGACACCAAAACAAAAACCTGCGGATTTTGCTACAATAATCTCCAACTACTCTTCCTCCATAAGCTTGTATACTTTTGACATAATGCTTTTTGTTACTTCTACCAACTCTTTATTAGAGTATTTCTTATCTTTATCAAATTCAACATTAAATGGCTTACCAAATACAATTTTTATTTTACTAAATGGTTTATACTTACCTGAAACAGCTACCGGTATTATTGGAGCACCAGATTTATTTGCAATTAAAGCTACACCAGGTTTAACTCTAACTGAGTTTGCAGCTTTCTTTTTCATTCTGGTTCCTTCTGGAAATATTCCTAATATCTCCCCATTTTCTAAAATCCTTAAAGAAGTCCTAATCGCCTCTACATCAGCTCGACCTCTTTTTACCGGAAAAGCTCCTAGCCACTTCATAACTCCACTCGCTATCCTATTTCTAAACAGTTCTTCCTTGGCCATATAATGTACTAATCTTTTTAGTTTATACCCAATAAAAAACATATCCAACTCACTGTTATGATTTGCACACAATATTATCGGACCTGTTTTGGGCAAATTTTCCTTACCTATAATTTTTACTCTATAAAAAATCGAAAATACAATTTTTATAAAACCCTTAAATATCTCTATCAACATATGTCCTCTATCTGCTCCAGTATTTTTTTAACAACTTCATTTATATTAAGCTTTGTAGTGTCTAATTCTATAGCATCCTTAGCTTTTGCCAATGGTGCAAATGCGCGGTTGCTGTCATTTTTGTCACGGTATATGATGTCATTTTTGATATCTTCAAATGAATCATCTTCAATACCTTTCATCAGTTGTTCATTATATCTTCTTTTTGCTCTTTCTTCAATAGAAGCAGTAAGAAATATTTTCAAAGTAGCATTAGGAAGTACATATGTACCTATATCACGACCATCCATAACAACACTATTTTTTGATGCAATGTTTCTCTGCAGCTCGACCATCTTTTTTCTTACTTCCGGTACTAAAGCTACTTTAGATGCCCCTATTGATACCTCAGAGGTTCTAATAAAATCACTTACATCTTCTCCATCTAAATATATCCTCTGCTCCTCATCTATATGTTCAACTCTTATATCTACATCATTTAAAAGATTTGCCATTTCTTTCTCGTCACTGGTATTTACATTATTTCTTATAGCTCTAAGAGCTACAGCTCTATACATAGCTCCAGTATCTAAATACAAAATCTTAAGTTTTTTTGAAATTAATTTAGCAATTGTACTCTTACCTGCTCCTGCAGGTCCGTCGATTGCAACAGTAATATTTTTGTTACTCTCCATGCTAAATCTCCTAATGTTTATTGTTTGTAATGGGGTTATTAATTTACTATGTCTGGTCTTAATACCTTAGCACCATTTAAATATGTATGCTTAATTTCATCATTTCTCTTATCTGTATTAAAATGCAATAAAACTCTTATGCACTTTTTCAAACTTCCTGGTACTGGTATTTCACTTGTACACATTAGTGCAACACTTGTCCATCCTATATTTCTAGCTGAAATCGCGGGAAATGTTGCATCCAAATCATTTGTTACAGTAAAAATTGCACTGATAACATCGTCTTCTTTTAATTCATTTCTCTCAATAATCTCAACAAGAAGCTTTTCTGTTTCTCGAAGCACCTCAACTGCATCATTATTCTCAACAGTTGTAGCACCTCTAATTGCCCTAACCATATTAAATCCTCCCATTATACCATGCTGCATAAATAAAAATTATAATGCTCTATGCCCAAGACCTATCGACACTTCATTTAAATGAAGAAGTCCGATCCCAAAGAATATCGCCACACTTACGTGATTGTTAAACCTAGCAACACCTATTTTGCCCCCAACATTTAGCCCAAGTGCCTTTGGCATTATCTGTGACAGTGCTTCTCTTGTGGCACCAGCAACTGCACCTTCCTCTGTGTGACTATCTGAAATTACACCTTCTCTTTTTGAGGACACCACCGCTCTTTCAACAATTTTCATAACGGAAGTTATAAACTCTCCTCCATAGTCGACAGCACAAGTAGATATACCTTTTTTAGAAAAATCCGTCTGAAATTCCTTTTCTTCTTTCCTATCAGAAGTCAAGGCAATTTTAATTGCTGCTGATGCAATATCCTTACTTCCAAGAGTATTTAAATCACTGTTTTGTTTAGCCATATTTTATCCATCCTGTACTTTTATAATAGCATATAAAAATCGCCTATATTTTTTACAAAAAACATTTTACATCAATTAATCCTATTTTTCGATAAATTCTATACTTTTTTATTACAAACTACCCTATATATTATATAGTAATAGTTGTTCTAAGACAATAAAAAATTATTTAATATTGTAGAGGTTATTTTTTAAAACCCTTTACCTATTTTCATTAACAGAAATCCTTGTTACCTCCTCGATATTTGAATCAACCTTAATTTTTTTCCCTACCTCTACACCTGATATATTTTCACTAGCCGAAATGATTTCAAGCTCTGTTTGGTTTTGTGTCGAACTTGCATCTACTTCTACTACATCTCCATCTTTTACTGAGATTGTAATGAGATTTTGATTAAATACTGCAACTTCATCACCATTAACCAACAATTTTAGCTCTTCATTAATATCACTTTCTAAAAGCGCAATAGAAATTCTACCCTCATTATAGAGATATTCCTCGGAATCTAAAGGCCTTCCAACCGCATCTTCATCTTTTGTAAAGAAATTTCGTGTGGAAGGATTAAGCAATGAACCCTGAACAAATATCATAGCAATAAAGATACAAACAAAAGCAAAAAACAAAATCTTCTCAAAACCAAAGTTTATAAAGCGCATTGCAGATTTCTCACTTATTTTTTTCTTTTCCTTACCAGCTTTAAAAACAACAACTTTCATTATAATCATCTCCATCATATTTTTGAAATTACATTTATAATTATCGACATAAAAATAATATGCTAAAATGATTAAAAAAATACTCCTAACAATTCATTCCGGCAAGATAACCTGTTGAAAAGGCAATTGTAAGATTAAAACCTCCTGTATATCCATCAATATCAATTACTTCTCCTGCAAAATAAAGACCCTTTATTAGTTTTGATTCCATAGTTGAAGGATTTATTTCATCAGTTGATACTCCTCCAGCCGTGACAATAGCTTCATCGATAGGTCTTGCTCCACCTATAGTCATCTTTAAGTTTTTTAGTAATCCAACTAAATTTCTGCGTTCTTCTTTTGTAATCTGGTTTACAAACTTGTCGGCAGAAATTTGAGAAAGCTTAATCACAACGGGAATAAGTTTTTGAGGAAGGAGCTTATCTAATGAGTTTTTAAACTGTTTCCTTGAAAACATTTCAAAATCCCTTTGTATTCTCTCATCCAACTTATCTTCTGTCAAAGCTGGCTTCAAGTCAACAACAAGGTTTATACCCTTAAAATCATAATCCAGCATATGCCTGCTTGAACTTAGAATTATAGGACCAGACACACCGTAATGCGTAAAAAGCATCTCCCCAAAATCAGAGTAAACCTTTTTGCCCTTCTCATTTAGCACTGTAATAGATACGTTCTTTAATGAAAGCCCTTGCAAATCCCGCACCCATTTTTCTAATACTACCAAAGGCACCAGTGATGGACGAAGCTTAATTATCTCATGACCGAGTTTTTTAGCGATTTTATAACCATCACCAGTTGAACCGGTACCTTTATAAGATGCTCCTCCTGTTGACAATATTACACAGTCACAATCGATTTTTTGCCCGTCTTTTAACAACACACCTTTAACTTCAGCATTTTTCACTATAATATCTGAAACAGGTGCCTTATAAAAAACTTTCACTTTGGTATCTTTTAGATACTTTTCAAAAGTGTCTACCACATCTTTAGCTCTATCTGAAACAGGAAAAACCCTACCGCCTCTTTCGACCTTTGTTTTAAGACCAAATCCATGCAAAAAGTCTAAAAGATTCTCATTTGAAAATGTATAAAAAGCTGAATAAAGAAAATTCCCATTCCCCGGCGTATTTTCAATCAGTCCTTCAATATCGGTGCTATTTGTAATATTACACCTTCCCTTACCTGAAATCAAAATTTTCTTTCCCAATCTATCATTTTTTTCAACTAGTATAACATCATTTCCTCGTTCAGATGCCTTTCCTGCAGCAATCATGCCTGCAGCTCCTCCACCTATAACCACAACTTTTTTACCCATATTTTACCTCAATTTCGTTTTTGTTATCCCTTAGGGAGTTTCAAAAAAATACATATTCATTATTTCTGTTACAAAGCCTATCACGGAAGCTTTTAAGCTTTCAATCATAGGAACATTATTTTGCTTTGCAAAAAATGGCACCGAATTTTTTGAAACTCCAGTTGCAAAGTTTTTATTTTAAATTTCCTTAGTCTTCCTTTCTTATTTCACCTTCATACTCATCATCATGCTTTTCATAAACCTGATACTCTTCCCAAATTTTTTCTAAGTTTTCAAAAGTATCATAAATGTGTTGCTTTCTTCTACTACCTATTGCAACTATCAAAGCATTTATAACACTAAGGGGAGCAACAAGGGAATCTACAAAAGATGCCATATCACTTCTTGCAATAAGTGAATGATCAGAACATTGTGCAAGAGGAGATTCTACACTATCGGTAATAGATATAACAGTGGCCCCTCTACTCTTTCCAAATTTTAAGGCATTAACCGTTCTTTTAGAATATCTAGGAAAACTTATTCCAATTACCACGTCATTTTCAGATGCATATATTATCTGTTCAAACATCTCACTCACACTAGTGGTATGAACCAATCTAACATTGTCAAATATCAAATTAAAATAAAAACCTAAAAAACTAGCAAGAGGTGCACAACTACGCACTCCTAAAATATATATTTTATTAGCATTTAAAATACTTTCTACAGTATTGTTAAAATTATTTGCATCTATATCTTCAAGTGTCATTTTTATCTTATCAATATCCGATTGTAGAACACTTTTTATTATATTGTCCTCACTAATCCTTTTTGAAGATACTTCTATCCTTTGAACAGAGGTTAATTTGCTTTTTATAAGTTCTTTTAAAACCTTCTGTAGCTTTGGATATCCATCGAAACCTATTTCATTTGCAAATCTAACAACAGTAGATTCACTTACACCCACTTCTTCTCCTAACCTTGCTGCCGTCATAAAAGCAGCTTTATCATAATGATTTATAATAAAGTTTGCTATTAATTTTTGACCTTTACTAAAATCGGGAATGCTTGACTGTATTTTTCTCATTAAGTCATTTCTTTTGGTTTCCATTATCGTTCTCCTCTTTTTGTTATATATACTATTATTCTCAAAAAGCTTGCTTTTTAAAGCCAAATTTTTTCATTATCCTAAGTTGGAACTTATATTTTAGTTATACCTTAAGTTTCATAAATTGATATAGTCATTTTATTTTCCTTTTTACTTAATCCAAAAATCAAGTTTTTTTCTTTGAGATTTTTATTTAGAAAATCTACCACCTTATATAATTCTAAATTATCCTCTACCTCCACTGTAGCTTTTAGTTCAAGTTTATCATTAGTACTCATAAAACCTCCATGCAATAAAATAATTATAATTCATTAGGCATCCTTTATATATTACATACTTGCAGGATAAAAATCAAGATTATTCATTTTTTAATTTTCTAAGTCTATATTTAATACTTTTCCATTATATTTGCCAAAATCAATAAAAATTTGCAATATTAATATGTATTTTTTGAAACTTCCTTACATAATGAAAAAAACAGGAGTAAAGGGGGAACTACATCTCCTGTTTTTTCATGTAAACATATTTTTAAAAATTTATAAATAGCTGTTTTTATAATGCTTTATTAATTTCGTCGCTTTCAACTTATACTATTATAATATCAATGAATGCTCTGGAAAACAATTACAGAATCATTTCAGTTTTTTTACAGAATTATTACTGTATAAAAAACCACTTTATATACTAATCTTTACAACATTAAGAAGTATTAATGCAAATAAAGAAGTTACAACTGTAAGAATAAGAGAAAATACAAAGGCAACTCTTATAACCTTATTTTCCTCACCTAGTTTATCTATTGAAGCCGCTGCATTCTGAAGCTTAGATGGCGAAATAACACTTGCAAGTCCTCCGCCGAAAGCCAACGCAGCCGTAATAATTACGATTCCTGTTATTCCAAGATTGAGATCTTTAGCTGTTGTCATTGTATATTTAGCAAACATAGCAATTGTTGAAGCTTCACTTCCCGTTATAAATCCCCCAAACAGCCCTATAAATCCTACAACAAACCCATATGCACCTTGAAAAACCGCTGATGAAGCACCTGCCAACACCTGAACCATGCTTTTTGCTGTATATGCCTGCTGTGATATACTAAATCCAGACATATTCATAATTTCACCTATAGCAAAGAAAATTGCAGCTGAAAAAACAGGTCTAGGAGCTCTTTTCTTCCAAACCACCAAAGTTTCTTTAATTTGGGAAGCTTTAGGTTTTATAAAGATCATAGAAAGTATTACACTTACAAAAATCCAAGTATAAGCATTCCACAAAACCCTAGTCTTTATTACATCATTAAAATCAGCTGACAAACCCTTTATAGGCATAGTCATATCTTTATATAGAAAATTAAAAATATCCTTTGGAATATTTAAAGCCAAAATTACAACAATAAGAATAATCCAAGGCATAAAAGCCTTCCAAAGAGGATATTGTTTTTCATAATCCTTCTCTTCTTTAGTAAGCTTACTTCTATCAATAACTTTCTTACCAGTTGCCTTTAAATAAGCTACCATTGCAATAATAACAGCTATACCTGCTAAAACACCGGTTAGCGTAACAAGATTTTCAAATTTATTGGTAAAATACGAAACAACTCCAACAACAAAACCAGTTATTATACAAGGGAGCCAACCTTTCTTTATTCCATCCCACTTACCTACTATCCACAACATACAAAAACCTATTAGAGTTGATACTACCGGCAAAAACATGAAGAAAATGCTTCCTATCTGTGCTAACGACAATTCCGGCCCTAAATTATTCCTTGCTATAAATCCATTTGCAATATCATAAAAAACCACCACCGGAGCACCTAACAGAGCATATGTACACAATGAATCATATCCTATTGCCGGAAGTGCAATCGCAACATAAGTTGAATACCCCATTGCTATAAGAATTGGCGGAAGAATAGATACAGGAGTTGCACCTACAGCAACCATAAGTGTTCCAAATCCTATACTCAGCATCATTATCTGAACGGCTTGGTTCTCACTTGCTATCGTTTTCATAAAAATAATAACTCTTTTTAAAGCGCCTGTTTTTTCCATAAAAGCCATTTGAAGAAGTGAAGTTGCAACAATCAACGAGACGGGAAAAGATTTTATAATACCTGCTGCTGTTGAACGAGCAATAACTTCTGGTGAAGTTTTAAAGAAAATCACCGCAACAACCGAAATAACAGCCCAACCTACAATTCCACTTAAATCTGCAGGTTTTTTCCAAATAATAAGCATACACAATATTACCACAATAGGTAATAGAGTCAATAAAGGAGATGCTAAAGATCCCATATACTACCATCCTTCCATACTATTCATATTTCAATACCTACCATACAATAAGCCCCCTGACATATTGTATAAGGAAATTGATCATTAATATTCTACAACAATATATATACATATTGCAAGCTGATTTTCTAGGGTTAATCAGCTTGTGGAGCTTTTATTTTGAAACATATTATTCCAAGAACTTAAGCTCCGAGGCTAAGAGAATGTAAACTCGCTACGGGTCGAATCAAAACTCGCTTCGCTCAAACAGTGATTCGACTGATCCTTCGCTTCGTTAACATTCTCTAAGCCTCTACGCAGATGTTCTTTCCATAATATGGTTCAAAAAGGTTAATCACATTCTTATTATCAAGGTGAACACATTCTTGACGTACAGGGGTATTCTATATATACTTTGCAAGCTGATTTTCTAGGGTGTTTAATAAGCGTGTGGAGTTTTTATTTTGAAACATATTACTCCAAGAACTTAAGCTCCGAGGCTAAGAGAATGTAAACTCGCTACGGGTCGAATCAAAACTCGCTTCGCTCAAACAGTGATTCGACTGATCCTTCGCTTCGTTAACATTCTCTAAGCCTCTACGCAGATGTTCTTTCCATAATATGGTTCAAAAAGGTTGATCACATACTTATTATCAAGGTGAACACATTCTTGACGTACAGGTATTCACAAACCTAGAACCTACAATAACAAAAATAAAAAAGCAAAACCTATAAAACAGCAAAAAAAACACCTAATTAGATGTAGAACCTGTTTTAGTGTCAAATGACGTAATTCTTAGACCTGAGCATTAGAATCTGTTGCCGAAGGATTGATAATTTGAAGCAAAAATGCCAAGGACGGCATTTTTAGCGTATAGGACACGATGTCCTTAATACGCGGCGAAAAATTATCAATCCAAGGCTTACAGATTCTTTGCGAAGGTCTTCGAATGGAGTCATTTGACACTAAAACGAGGTAGCACAACCTTAATGCCAGTTCCCAAACCCCCATATCACTAATTTGCCCCCCCTTAACACTCCCTTGCAATTGAAACCACAAAACCCCCACAAACAAATGACTTAAGCCAAATAACACAATCATCCCAAACAATTTCATCATCTAATGTATCTAATTTTCTAAAATCCATCCTCATCCCAAGCCTCAACAATTTCGAAACAGCCTCTTTTCTTGTCCAAAACATCATCGCCTGCTGCCAATATTCCCTCGTCCCTTGAAACCTTTCTAAAAATTCCTTTTCTGCATCAGCATAAAAATAACGTATAAGCGACTCTTTTTTTTCACCAATACTCTCTAAATCTATACCAATCTTTCTATTAGATACTAATCCTATGCAATATGGAAAAGAATGAGTTATAGAAACATGTATACCCGGATATTGAACTATATATGGAGATGAATCCTCCCTTTTCATTATATCGACACAGGAAAGATCCATTAACGCTGACCTTTCAAGCTTGTATTTAAACAACGCAGATTTTACAGCGTATCTTCCTGATATCCATTGTATTTTATTCTTTTCTATCTTCAATTCTTCAAGGTAATTATATTCCTTTTCAGAAAGAGTTGAGAGAAGGTTTAAATCCTTCTCTCTAACTTTTCTCATATCTACAACATAAAACTCAAATTCATATACCTTGCTAATAGAATCAAGGAAATTATTAATCATATACTCCGCACTCATTTATTTATGCGCCTCACAACAACATTTTTAGCATAGTAGCATGCCTCACCTTTTTCATTAAACAGTATAACATTATATACCTTTTCATCATCGTTGTTTTTAATAAGCTTTGCATACGACTTGAAAAGTCCGGGCTCTTTTGGTACCTTTATAAGCCCGAATTCCCCCACTGTTTCTGGCAGATAAACTCTGCTACCTCCCTCTGAAGCATGAACTCCACAAGACTGCATTAATGTATCGGCAAATGCAGGATTAAACAACAAATTTGATAGGTCATACCTTTTATCTCTAATCTGTTCTTTAGATAGTGCAACTGTTAACATTGCACCTTTTTTATTATACCTATATCTATTTATTTTTGCCGACTCTTCATCCATAAACAAAGGACCTAACTGTATAGCATTATTGTGACTTTGGCCTAATTCCTTGAGAGATTCACTCAATAATGCCTCCTCCATATCTTCCTTCTCAATACTTGTAATTTCATTTAAAAACTCATATTCTTCTATTTTGGCCGATATTTTCATTGATACTATTTTTACCATCCTTCCTGCCCCTATTTTGGGCTTGAAGTAATTATAAATAACTGCATCAAAGGTATCTTGCGAAGATTTTTCTATCTTCATTACTATCTCCTTAGCCCTTTCATTAAATAGTTTCAACGGATTGTATATATTCACATCTTTAAAACAGTACTTATCGTTCCTGCCAAAAATCAAACTGTGAGTCTCGGCTCCAATCTCTAAATAGGCAACCAAAGGTACAATGGGCGTTTCCCCAAGCCGGTGATTATTTATAATAGGATCTGCCTTAACAGAAAACACCTTGTAGACTTTATCAATTTTACCGTCTCTTTCACTCACCCAGTCAATCATAGGTACAGTATTTTTAATACCATGCCACTTTTCCATATCAATGACTTTACCAAGCCCTTTACTTATAATTATTTCATTTAAACTTAAGTTACTCTTTAAAATATTTAAAAATTCAAACTCTGCTCGTTCAGGTTCTATCAAGTGAAGACCTAATCCTTCAGAATTTTCTTTAACAAACTCATTTCTCCATGCCATTCCTACATCTTTCCATCCTGACCATGAAATACTTAAAGCTCTTATACCCTCATTTCTAGATTGAACCATCGACATAAAACTGCTTATAAAACTGTTTGCTGAGCAGTAATCTAGCTGAGCTTCATTTCCAAATCTTCCCGATATGGATGAAAATCCAATAAGAACCTTTAAAGCGTTTTTATCAGCTAAATGATACAAATTGCAAAGTCCTTTAGCTTTAACTGAGAATATTTCAGAAAACTCTTCTTTTGTCTTCTTTTGGATTAACCTGCTCCTTTCTACACCTGCACCATGAATAATTACATTAGCGGGTCCATAGTCTGATACCGCTTTATTAATAACCGCCTTTAACGATTCATAATCTGTAACATCACAACTATAATACTTAGCTTCACTCCCACTTTTTATAAGCTCTTTTAAAAGACTATATACAGAAATAGCTTTTGTTATCTTTAAAAACTCCTTTTGAACCTCTGAAGGTGACGCCTTCTTACCTTCTTTTTTTAGCTTTTCATGTATTTCAACCTTCTTTTGTTCAAGGGACGAGGCATCCATCATAGAAAGCTCTTTTATATTAGAAGGTATATCAGTTCTTCCAAGTATTGAAAACTTAGCCTTTATGTCCTTAGAAATTCCTCGAATAATTTCTGCAGTTATTCCGTTTCCTCCACCAGTAATAATAAAATGTTTGTTGTTAAAATCATTACAATCTATAATATTTGAACGATCCACATTAAAAAGTTTTATCGTTACTCTTTTACCGCTATCGTATCCTACCTCGTAATGTTTAAATTCCTCCTCAAATTCTTTTTTAATCTTTGTAAAAACATCATTTGTAAATATAAACTTATCGTTATTACCTAAATCTAAAACCTTTACTTCTGAATTTACAAACTCTTTACGAAGCCCTTTATAAAACCCACTCAGAGCGCCATAGGAAGGATCGGTTTGTAATCCATCTACACTTTTGTATCCAAAAGCTCCATCCATTGAAATTACGCACATTATTCTAAGCGCAGGATTTTCAATAATTCTATTTAACTGCTTATAAAATATAAATCTATAAAGGCTATTTGAAATCAATGTATCCTCTTTCTTAAATAATTCATCAAAATCAACGACTTCACCTAAATGTCCTAAGTCCAGTATCCCATCTATATCGTCTATAATATTTTTAAGATTAGATACCCTATTTTCCATTTCTTTAGGGCTCAATGATTGTTCAAATACAAACTCCTCAACTTTTGAAGTTATCTTATATAAATGTTTTGCACACTCCTTAACAGTTTCAGATTTATCCCCGATAATAAGGATTTTTTTGTTTTTTAAATCAAAATTCTTTTTCCCAATCTTTTCTTTTACAACTATAGGATACTGAAGGTTAAGTTCTCTATCACTAAAATCTTCATCTTCAACATAACTTTTAGCTTCGCCCTTTTCTTCTATATTGTAATTTTCAATAACTTCATCGACGTTTGTTTCTTCATCTTTTTTAATATCAATATTGTTTTTTAACACGTCAATTATCGATTTAATAGTTTTAAACTCCGATGGATTAAAACCAACATCCTCTTCAATATTAAATTTCTCACTTAATTCAGATAAAATTGTGGCCTGTTTTATAGTATCAACACCTAAATCAGCCTCAATTTCCATGTCGTCTTCCAGCATCTCTACGGGATATTGAGTTATTTCAGCAATTATCTTCATAACCTGCTCTCTTATAGAAACATTTTTTGAGACCATACTAATACTTTGACCATCAGTTTTTTCAGAACATTCACACGCTGAATTTTCTTCTAGATTAGGTTGAGCCGATGTATTATTTCTATTAACCAAATCAATAAGTGCCCCAATTGTTCTATACTTAGATATATTACCTGCCTCTTTCTCATCTATTTCATACTTTTCACTTAACAATGAAAAGATGGTTGCCTGTTTTACAGTGTCTATACCCAAATCCGCTTCCATTTCCATATCCTTTTCAAGAAGTTCAACAGGATACAATGTAATTTCCGAAATCAGCTTAAGCACATCAGTCTCACAATTAACGCTTGAAAAATTTCTATCACCTATTGGTTTTAAACTTTGCTTTACTTCTTGCACTTTTTGAGTAGAAGTAGTATTGCTTAAATTTCTAGTAACAAGTTCAACCATTTGTCCAATTGTATTGTAATTCGAAATAAACTCTCCTTCTTGAAGATCCATATTAAATCTTTCAGCAATCATTGAAAATATAGTTGCTTGCTTAACTGTATCTACTCCTAAATCTGCTTCAAGTTCCATTGACAGATCCAGCATCTCTTTTGGATATTGCGTTACATTTGAATAAATGGAGAGAACCTCATCTATTATTTGTTGATGATCAATAGATTCAGACACGTTAGTATTTTCATCTAAAAAAGTATTTCTAGAACCATTAGCAAGTTGGACATCCACTTCATTCCAAGTATTCTCCTCTAATGAAGCCGCCTCCACATCTTCATGTTGCATTGATATATAGTCTTCTTTATCTTGTGCAACTAAAATCCTACCACAAGTCTTTAATTTAGCGTCTTTTGATGAAATTTTCTCTATCCATTTTCTATATACTATCTTATCAAAAATTCTTTCATTCCCTTTTGCTATCCTTTGCATGAGATGATAATTACCTTGACCTCCAAAAGCTGCAACAGCCCTTAAAACATACTCAAATTCATACTTTCCTCCCTTTGACAAATTAAGACCTTCAAGTTCCGTGTCAATTTCCTTGTAGTTTACAATGGGAGGAATCCTCTGATACTGGAGTGATTTTGCAGAAACTGCTTCTTCAATTGATGCCCCCATAATGTGTCCTGTCATTCCCTTTGTATTTATTACTTTTATTTCTTTAAATTTATCACCAAATGTGCTTTCTAAAGAAGTCTTTTCCATGTAGGAACAGCCGGGTTTTTTAGAATAAGTTTCATGAGAGCAATATACCAATTTTGAAGTAATGTTGTTTCTGTTTAGATTGTGCTCCTTTTCCATCTTTGAAATAAACCTATCTAGTTCAATGCAATGCTTTTCGGTATCAATTTTGGACTGATGTCCAGCAGCGTTAAATGCATGAGTTCCTAAAAGACGGCATATACCGTTCATTCCTCTGTTCAAAACATCACTTTCTTTTTCGATTATAATGCCACTAGCACCGGAACCTAGTATCATACCGCTTCTTCTGTTATCAAACGGTACAGCAGCGTCAAATAAGTTGTCACACTCTGTTAGAGCTCCGATACTTGAAAAACCTGCTCCAAACCACGGTAATAGATTCTTTGTAGTTGAAATATCCGCACCTATTACAATCATTCTCTTAGCATGCCCTGCACGAATCATATCCTCTGCAACAGTTACGGAACTTGCATTTGAAGCACACGCTGTATTTATGTACATATTAGGCCCTGTTGCGCCTATAAACTGTGCCAGTCTGTTATTTGCCTGAGATGACAATATACTCATAAAATTATGATTAAACTGGTATACATCAGCTTCACCAGGATTTGCCGAAAGCCTTGAGTAATATAGCGAAAACCAATCACCCAGCATCTTTTTTATATCGGGATCACTTACTTTTGAAATAATGGATTCAAAGAAATTCAATATTTCCACCCTTGTACTAGAACCAAACTTAACTGCTGTATATTTTGACACTTCGGCTATTACTGATTCAATGGGCCACAATCCATTGGCATAGATTATACCCGTATCATCTTGCATTTCTTTAGGCAGCACCAATCTTCCAGGAAGCATTGAGCCAGCCGCTGTCTTTTTATACTCTCTAACAAGAGGAATGCCGGCATCCTTTAATGCCTCATAACCTGCCGCAACTCCGGCACATATTGTCTGTGTCATGTTACCTAGAGTTTTTTCATCAACTAAATAGTCATTTATCATATCCATTTTGCCAAACTTGCCAGCAAAACTAATCACCTCATTTAGTGACTCTATTTTCTTAAATATAGTTTCCTTCTCAGTCTTTATAAGCCTTGTTATGTTCAAATCATATATGCTGTTCGCTTCATCATCAGTCAGTAATTCAATCATGTTTTTACCCTGTGAAATGTAGTCGAAATTATTGTCATCAAAGGCTTTTTTGAACGTACCTGGTAGTCCCACTGCCACACCACTATATACTATACTTTCTTTTTCGACTTCTACAATATTTCTTTGCTGGGCAAATGGCACATTACTGTTATTAGCTTCAATGTTTTTGTACAATTCATTTAAACCAGATGTATCAGATGGTTTTGAATCAACTTGATATACCACCTTACTTATGTTCTCTTTGTGCAAACCTAAAATACTATTTGTAGGAACATAAGACAGATCAACACCATGAGCAAATAAAACCGCTAATGCCTGCTTAAATGCTTGGGCAGAAGGTTTATTCTTACTGTCGATATTAACTATTTTTACGTCCTTTTTATCCTTTAGTATAGTTTTTACAATTCCAGTCAAAACACTTGAAGGGCCTGCCTCAATAAATACTCTTACACCTTCTTTATAAAGCTTAAGTACTGAATCAGTAAATTTTACCGTTGATAAAATCTGCTCTTTTAATATTTCATTTATTTTTTTTGATTTAGATTTATTATTATAAAAATCCACCAAATGGCATGCCATTATTTTGCACTTTGAATTATTAATTTTTATATCTTTTATACTGTCTGAAAACTCATCAGCAGCTTTTGATACAACATCCGTATGAAAAGCATGGGATACATTTAGTTGGGTATATTTACAATCCGTAGTACGCAAAAACTCCAAAAACTTAGATATTTCTTCATTACTACCTCCAACTACAGTCTGCTCCGGAGAGTTAATGTTTGCAATCTTTACTTTAAACTTATTTTCTTTTATTATTGCAGCTACCTTTTCGGCCTTTTCCTTTACACCAACCATCTTTCCTCGGCAATCTATATCAATTTTGTCAAAAGAGAACCCTCTTTCTCCAACTATTTCTATAGCTGATTTCAAATCTACCATTTCACCGGCATATAGTGAAGTAATTTCGCCTAAGCTGTGCCCAATCATATAATCAGCTCTTATTCCTGCTTCCTCCAAAAGTTTGTACACCGCCATATTACTTACAAACATTGCTGGATGAGTGTTTTTTGTATTTTTCAGCTCTTCTTTTAATTGATTTTCATTATCACCAAATATTAAAGGTATAATGGAATAGTTATATTTCGCCTTCCACAAGATATCAGCTTTTGTATAAAAAGACTTCACAGTCGGATAGTTCTCATATAATCCCTTCAACATATTAGGATATTGAGATGCCTGTCCCGGGAACATTAATGCAATTTGTGACGACTCTGTTTTGCTACCACTGCCAACATATATTCCCTTTAATCCAAGCAATTGAATGTCATTGACATCATCCTTACCGATATAATCTTCCAATATTTTTAGTTTTTCGTTTAATTGGTCCATTGAAGATGCACAAATTGATATACGCCATTTAGCATCAGTACAAGCTATTAAATTATTTGAGTATACGGCTTGTTCAAAAGAAGAATCTGCATTTTCCTCTACAAACTCTCTAATAACTTCACATACCTCATCTAGTGAGCTCCCGGAGAAAAACACCGCTTCCTCAGATCTATCCTTATCTTCAGCCCTATTTTGTTTATCATTGTTTTTAAAAACATAGCTCTTTTGTAGAAATTCAGGTCTAAATTCCTCAACACATATATGACAGTCAGCACCTCCAAAACCAAATGCACTTACATTCGCCCGTCTAGGATATAGTGAGTTTTCCTCCCACTTCTTATTATCTGTCAATACATAAAAAGGTGAACCTTCTAATTGAAGTTTTGGATTAAGTCTTTTTATGCTCGCCGTTGCAGGCAACACCTTATTTTCAACCGCCAAAGACGCTTTTATAAAACCTGCAATTCCTGCAGCATTTCTTAAGTGACCAATATTTGACTTTATTGAACCTAGTCCACAATAGTTTTCTCTTTTTGCTCCAAGCTTTTCAAAAGCTTTTTTTAGTGAATTTACTTCGACTACATCTCCAACAATAGTTCCTGTACCATGTGCCTCGAGCATTTCCACCGTATCAATAGAATATCCGGCCATATTACAAGCCCCAGTTATCACCCTTATCTGCCCATCTTCACTAGGAGCAGCTATATATTTACCCTTACCGTCACTTCCCATACAATAACCTGATATTATGGAATGGATATAATCTCCGTCTCTTAAGGCATCCGAGAGCCTTTTTAGAATAACTATACCTCCGCCAAGTCCCATAACAAATCCATTTGCTCTTGAGTCAAATGGAAATGAACCATCGGGAGACAAAGCATTTATTGCACTGAATGCTGCCAAACCAACTTCAGTTAAAGTTACTTCCGAACCACCTGTAACAACAGCATCATATTCATGATTTAAAAGCCCTATAACACTATCTGAAATAGTTAATAGAGAAGATGCACATGCACCGTCAAGTACGTAAGATGGACCCCATAAATCAAATATATTTGATATTCTACCTGCTGTTATATTTTGCAAATATCCTGTAGTAGAATCTTCCGTTATGGCTTGTGAATCTTTAAGTATCTCATCGGATACATCTTCTAATACTGCGTCCATCTTCGGTATTTTGTTATAGACTTCAGGATGACTAAGTATATGGTTCTTTACATTGCTGTAAAATGTTCTTCTAACAGCATTTTCAAACTTAGTCCCCGGAGCTCCAGCACATAAAATTACAGCCGTTTTCTCCTTTGGAAGATTACCTTTCATTTGATCCATAACCTGATCAACACAATATATTGTAGACTTTTGATTTATATCCATATAGGCACTTACTGCAGGCGGTATTTTATACTTTCTACTAAGTGCCATAAAATCAAAATCACCGGGAACAGCAGCAACTTTCGTATAAGTCTTGTCCTTCTTATTTGGCTTTCCAAAAGCCTTTGGCTCATAAAATACTGACTTGTTAAAAAATTTATCCGGTATTTCTTTCACTGAAACCTTTTTCCTCAAAATATTTTCCCAAAGCATATTTGTGTTTATAGCATCGGGCATAAAACATCCCATTGCGACAACAGCAATTCTTTCTGCAGGATAATAATATTTATTCATCATAAAAACCTCCAACTAATCAATAGAAATTAAGTAAAATTATTTTTTTAAATAGGGTGATTCCAAAAAACAACTGGCCAATTGCAGTTTCAGGAAATCTTTATTTACATTTTTTGCATTGCAAAATAATGTTCCTCTGTTTGTAAGCTTTAGTCTTCTATTAAAGCTTTGTAACCTGAATACTGTATATGTTATTTTTTGAAACTGTCTAGTCTATATCTCTATATTTATAATCTAACTAAGGATAGATAAGTTAAAATTTTAGCTTCATAGCTTATCTATCCTATTCTAAGGTGAACTATTGAGTTTATAAAACGCTTAAAGCATTACTACCTAAATATATAAAGCTTTATCCCATATTATTTAGTTCATTTTTATCAATTTTCCCAAGATTATTTCTTGGAAATTCATCAAGAAATGTAATATACTTTGGTACTTTGAAATTAGCTATCTTTTCAGAGACATATTTTATTAAATCCCTTTCAGATATTTTAGCACCATCCTTTAATACTACAAATGCTTTTACTACTTCTCCATAAACATTATCTTCAAGCCCTATTGCTGCCGAATCAATTACATCCTTATGAGAGTTAATTGCCGCCTCTACCTCAATAGGAGCAATCTTTAGGCCAGCAACATTAATAACATCTTTTTTTCTACCGCATATTACAAAGGATCCATCACTTCTTCTATAACCACGATCCCCGGAATACATCCATCCATCTCTAAGCCTTTGAGCAGTCTCTTCAGGTCTGCCTAAGTAACCTAGCATTATGCCTCGACCTCTAATTCTAAGTTCACCAATAACTCCATCCTCACATACATTACCTTCTTCATCCACTGCATTTACTTCTAAGATACCTTTTGGAGGAAAACCAACATTTCCTGCAGGCTCGGGAAGTTTATTCATTCTCGTTGAAATAAGAGTAGTTGTCTCGGACATACCATATCCTTCATCAAGATATATTCCAGTAGTTTTATACCATTCTAATGCCGTATCATAGTTTAGAGGAGCAGCAGCCACAAAGGCAGCTTTAAGCTTTCTAAGCGTATCATGTAGTGCCTTATAACGTAGAAGCTGCTGATAATGAGTTGGCACACCAAAAATGTGTGTTATATTTTCAATATCTATTGCCTTAGAAATCTTTATAGGCTGGAAAGATCTCAAAAATACAATAGCTGATTTTCCATTTAATGACGGAACTAAAATAGACACTGAGCCAAACCCGTGAGAAAATGGGACAAAGCATAGTATCCTATCATCTTTCGTATATCGATACATTGAAATATTACTTTTTTTCAAAAACACAAAGAAACATTCTGCCGACAGCATCACAGCTTTAGGTGTAGATGTTGAACCCGACGTATACAAAAGTATTGCAAGCTCATTTGCCCTGTAGCTGTAAAATTTATTTTCCTCATATTCAAAGTTTGCCACTTCATCTTCATATTCTTTAATATTGATAATATTGCATTTGGTATTTTCTTCTAATTGTATATCAGTACTATTTAGATGTGTGAAAAGCCCTTTTGCTTTTGAATCCTCAATATAATATAGCAATTCATTAGCTTTATATAGAGGGTCAACAAGGCATATAACGCCTCCAATATATTGAATACCCAGCAATATAACTGCGGCTTCAATACTGTTGTATAAATGAGTAGCGATTATATCTCCACTCTTAAAACCCTTTGATTTCAAAAAAGCAGCGGTCTTTTTGACTTCTTCAATAAGCCCTCTATAAGTAAGTCGCTTTCCGCTTTCAGCATCGATAAGTGCTTCAAGAGCTAAATCTTCTTTTTTTGTATCAAACAACAGTTCGCAATAGTTCATATAAAACTTCCCTCCAAAAAATAAATTATACAAGTAAAATAAATCTAACCTCTAATCTCATTCTTTTTATAATAGCAACTATTTAAAGCGATACCTAAAAATTGTGGCTTTCGGTTTCAAAAAAGCAATTTACATTTATTGTATATAAATAATATTAATCCGTTAGAAAGCTTGAAACTTCCATTATAGGCTTTGTGTCCTAAATTCTGTATATTTTATTTTAAAACCGCCACATATCTATGATTAAAAAACTTACTTTTACTTGTTCCTTAGTATCTAAATATCATACCGCCACTACTAGCTCCTGCACCATGAGCCTGCATCATCACAATGTCTCCCCTTTTCAATCTTCCTGAAACAATAAGATCATCTAGGTTTAAAGGACTCATTGCACCAACTGTATTACCGTATTTATAAAACATACTATTACTCTTTTCTTTAGCAATACCCAACTCTTTAAGTTGTGCTTCCCATATTTTTGTCGATTGATCCGAAGTCACAAAATAGTCTATATCGTCTAAAGAAAGACCAGTTTCATTCAAAAGCTTGTCTGCTATAATCTTTGCGTATTTCGCAGAACTGTTAAAAACTATGTTGCCATCGGCTATTCTCATAAAAAATACATTTGGCTCTAAATCTCTCATATCACTTCTTAAAAACTCAGTTCCAAAAGTAATTTTTGCATTATCATACAATGAGTGATTGGTAAGCAAGTAGGAAGCCATAAAACTCTTAACTTCAGAAGGTCCTAAAAGCATGGCCACAATTGCATCCCCAAATAAGAAAACAGTCTTTGGATCCGGTTTTCTCCATAATCGACTACACTTAGCCATCACACTCCCACCTAAAATGAGTACATAGTCATCACCGGTGGCAATATAACGTATAGCAAGATCCATTGCATGCATAAAACCACTACAAGCCGAACAAATATCAAACGCTGGTATTCCTTTTTTGGCATTAAGCTTTTTGAGTAACCCTATAGATGTCGCCGGCACCTGATAATCTCCAAATAGCTTAGTATAAATAACCCTATCAATCTTATCAATATCAATACCTGCTCTTTCAAGACATTGGCTTACTGCTCTCATCATAAGATCTTCTACTTTTTCACCAAAATTACTCCATCTTCTCTCTTTTATACCTAAAGAGTACTGTACTGCCCTATCCGTTGCAATTATATTATATTCATCAATAATATCTTGATTTGTAACAACATCATTAGGTAATCCTATTCCAGTAGAAATAATTTTTGCATATCTATCAATATTAAGGTGTCTTATCTCTGGAAATCTAACCTCTTTGTCCATTTTTCCTCCAATCTAAATATGACTTAGGGAGTTTCAAAAAAATACCTATTCATTATTTCTGTTACAAAGCCTATCATGGAAGCTTTTAAGCTTCCAATCATAGGTACATTATTTTGCTATGCAAAAAATGGCATCGAATTTTTTGAAACGACCGTTGCAAAGTTTTTATTTTAAATCCCCTTAGGTCAATCAAAAGTATCTTTTTTGGTTCCGAAATTTCCAAAAGAACATAGTAATACTTTTTCATACCCTATATTTAGTTGTCCATTTTTCCCTTAATGAAATCAACAAGATTCTTCATAATAAACAAATCCGATTCACCTTCAACCATAGGTATATCAAATTTCTCCGAAAACCTAAAGCCCAATTCAACAAGAGCAATTGAATCTACACACAGCTCATCAACTAAATTTGTCTCAGCATTAACTTCATTTTCTTCCACATTTAAATACTCTACTACAATTTTTTTCACCTTATCAAAAACTTCATTTTCATTCATCTCAACAATCAACCTCCAATTATATTTTTTTAAACTTTATATAAAATGCCCCCACCGCTTAAACCCTCTCCATGCGATATAAGCATTATATTCATTCCTTTTTGAATTTTACCACTAGAAAAACCATGATCTAAAAGTAAAGGAAGCATTGCAGACATAGTATTGCCATGATCCTTTATAAGTGAAAGGCTTTTTTGCTCTCCAACTCCCAAAACCTCTAATGTAAGTTCCCAAATTTTACGATTATTTTCAGTTACAAGTACTAAATCTATATCCTCAATTCTAAGTCCACTTTCTAAGAATAAATTCTCTGATACAGCTAATACTGCTTCTTTATAAAACTCTTTGGCATCTTTCCAATTAGCCATACTATATACGTCATAAACTGAAGCCATCTGTTCTTCAATTGTCATTGTATCATACCTGTCTGCAAGAGTTAATGGTGACAGAGCTGTAGCAAGTTCATAATACTCATAATTTGAATAGAAATAACTTGCTAAAATATGTGGTTTTTCCGACTGTCCCAACAAAATTGACGCTGCTGCATCTCCAAATAAAAACGCAACCCTCGGGTCTGTTTTGTTAATCATTCTCCTGCATATTCCACCTGATGATATAAGAATGTTTTCGTCTCCTGTGCTAATAAACCTTGATGCAGCATCAAAAGCATGCAAAAAAGAAGATATTCCGCCTTCTATATCAAAAGCATGCACTGCGGTATTACTTCCAAGCTTTCGCTGTAAAGCACTTGCAGTCATAGGCAATAGATTATCTCCATAAAACTTATTGACAATACTTCTTGATAAATCCTCAACTTTAAAATTGCACCGCTTAAGACATTTGTCTGACGCCTCAAACAAAAGATCACTATCTGACTGATTATCGTCTGCAACAAATCTCGACTTTACCCCTATAGATTTTTCTATAAAAGAAGATTTAAAAGGAAGATTATATTCACTTATAATTTCATCATTATCAACGGATTTTTCCGGTGTATAAATCGCTGTAGATTTTATTTCACAATACCTATTTATATTTTTCCTCTTATGCTCAGGAAAAAAATACTTTGAGTTTTTCATTTCCACATCCCCCAAAATCAGTTTATATAATATATCTTCAAATCAGTATGCATTGATTTTAATTATTCCCAGTATTTATTTTATACATAAGATTTACATATTTCAACAGTTTCTTACTTTAATTTTGAGTTAAATTTGTTGAAACAGCTTATTTTTTAAATTTTCAGGTGTTTAAAGGAGATTAAACGAATATTTTGATTACGATTTACATCTGTTAATATAACTAACAAAGATAAACCTCACTTTCAGAAAGCGAACTTAATGACATGAATTTTAATAAAGATCTCAAATACCATTTCAATAAATATACTAAGGCAGTTGCAAAGTTTTTTTGATTTTGCCTTAAAGTCGAATTAATCTTTTTAGTCAACTTTGATGTCGTATATACTGGTTCACCTTTTGCGCCTTCAACTATAAATCTGCTGTTTTTTCATTATTCTTCAAATCTTTAATTCATATTGTTTTTCCTTTATGTTACACCTCTGTAGTCTTTAAACTTCAAACTTTATAATTATCTATTAAATCGCCCTTTCTTTTTCACTTTTTTACCTGATATATTATATCATACTTTTTTAAAAAAGAACATTTTTGTTGATTTTTCCACAATTAGGCGGTTTCAAAAAATATCCTATACAGTATTTCGGTCACAAAGCCCTTCAATCTAGATTTTTTGAAACCGCAGTTGACCAGCTATTTTTTTGGAATCACCTTATACGTTTTTTATTTTATCTGAGCACGCAAATAAAGGGAATTGTAAAAATAATTAAATTTGCAATTCCCTTTAAGATTCATTTATTAAGTTCTATATTGATTCTAATTATATTCCTATACTCTCCAGCCATTCTAAAGCCTCTTCCTCGGTTCGAAAATATTCATTCACAAGTTCCTCTGTTTTAGATGCGTTGTGATGTCTTTTAGACTGAACTTTTGCCGAAACACTACCTCCAGTCACAAAAGCAAATGCTGAACATCCTGCAGCTAAACATCTTTCATGTAATTTTGTAAAAGCCTTTCTTGTGTCTTCATCTAGTACGGGATTCAATTTACTAATATGGGGCATATATGCCCACTTTCCAGAAAAACCTTTTCCTCTAGATATTATATTGTCGGTCATTTCAACTACACGCTCATAATTTGCTGTTCCATCTGCTTGCGTCCTAACTACATTCCTTCCTGTTACAACCGACACAGGGCATGTCCAATTCGATTCTGTATTATTTTCCATTTTTAATTCCTCCTCTTTACCTTATTGTATTTTTATATAAGAGAAATTATATCTCTTATGATTACACAAAAAGCATTTTAATTAACATTTAAGGGGGGTTTTAAAATATTACCAGACCCCAGTTGAAATGTTTCTATTTAATTCTACCTAGTATCTTACTTACCGATTATGTCTGAAAAACCATGTGATATTTCAGATATTCTTTTACCTATTGTCTCAATTTTATCTACACCCTCAGATGAAACTCGAGATATATCATCTATGTTGTTTAATACACTGCCTACTAATTCTAGTAACTGATGTGAAATAGAATCGAATTCTGTGACTATATTATTGACAAAAGTTGCATCTTTATTGTATTGTTCTGCAACATAAAGCATTGACATGTAATCATTATTTACATCTGTAGACATAAATTCAAGCAACTTGTTAGAACTACTAGATAGATTACTAACTGACTGTTTTACCTGATCTGTAATAAGTTTTATTTTTGTTGTAATACTCTTTGATTGGTCTGCAAGTTTTCTCACTTGATCTGCAATAACCGAAAAACCCTTACCCGATTCACCAGCTCTTGCTGCCTCAATAGCAGCATTCAATGCAAGCAGGTTCGTCTGAGAAGCAATATTAATTATTGATTCGGATAGTACACTTATTTCCTCAACTACGCTGGTTTGTTCAATAGCCTTATAAAGCTCCAATTTTGCTTCATCAAAAACAAGTTGGGTCTTTTTTTGAGAATCCGAAACTTTTTCCTTCATATCCTGTGCTCTAGAACTTATATCTACAACAGTTGATACTCCGACAGTTGATTTTTTTGTTATAATTTCTGATGAGTTTGCAATATCAATAATTGTTGCAGCCATATCTTCAGAAGTACTTGCAGTACCCTTCATCAACATATTCAATTCTCTTATAGAAGTGTTCATATTTTCAATATTTGATTTAAGTGTAGAAATGTTTTCTAATGATTCTAAATGATTTGAATTATCCTTGTTGCGATTTTCTTCATTAACTACATTTTTATAGCGATTTTTTATGTTTTCTATTGTTATTGCCATTTTCCCGATTTCATCTTTTCTGCGTCTCAATTTTAATGGTATTTCTTGGTACATTCCATCTTTATCTATTAGTTCTAACTGTTTACTCAATTCTTTTAAAGAACTTGCTAATGATTTATCAATTTTAAACGTTAAAACTTGTATTGATGCTATGGATAAAATCATTAAGCCTATAACTAAAATAAAAGACCCACCTTGCTTTTTGATATACCATGAACTTATTGAAGTAATAATTAGTAGAAAGCTCATTGTATATGATAAAAAGCAAATGGCCTTTTTAATCCCTATATTATCCATAACCTTAATTATCCTCCCTAAAAAAAGAGTTTGTAATTTTTACAAATTAAGTATCGGTAATTTTTAGATTAAACTTTAGCATTATTTAATTAGGCAGAATAAAATAAATAACTGATCAACTGGAGTTTCAAAAAATTCGATTTGAAGGGATTTGTGCCTAAATTATTGAATATGTATTTTTTTGAAACTCCCTTATAAAGTGATTGCAACTCCTTACACATCTTTGTTAAATCTGTTGTAGCCCCACCAATCAGGTATTAAATCTTTTAACTTAACTGTTTTAAAAGATTTAACATCCTGTAAAATTTCTATATCACAACTATTTTTATCAAGCTGCATCATATATTCTCTACAAGCTCCACACGGAGAACCTACGCTCCCATTTGGCATCACAGCAACTACTTTATCAATTTGACTTTCTCCATTAGTTATCATGTTTGCAATTGCATTTCTTTCTGCACACATACCGAGTGTTGAAGCAGTATCAATACATACTCCAACATAAACATTACCTTTTCGAGTTAAAATTGCGGCACCTACCCCACCAGCTTCAATAAATGGTGAAACAACCCTCGAGTTTTGAACTGCTTTTGCTTGGTTATATAGCTTTTCCCAAATCTTATTATTATCCATGTTGATTTACTCCTTTTTTTTATTCTCTTCTAGCGTTTGTAATTGGTAAAAATATGCGTCAGCGTACAACTGCACCTGTGGGAGGTTGTAGCGAAGGTTTGTTACATAAATCTGTGAAATCTAATGAATTCAATTCTGTGATTACTTCTTTCCACTCCCTAATAATTTTTTGATTATAATTGACTTTTGAATCGTCCATATAAGACAAAAGATTCTCGTATGCTACATTATGTATTAATAGGATCTCATCAATATTTCTATGAATCTCAATAGCTTCGTTCATATTATAATATTTTTGAATATCCAATAATCTGTTTTCAAACGACAAAACATGACCATATCCACGGGTTAATCTATATGCTTTACAAATTTCTTGATATGCTGCATAAAGTTCGAGATATGCTTCAGATAATTGCTCTTCAAATTCTCCGTTATAGTCAGCCTGTGCATTAATGTATTCTAGCATTTCTAATACACTATGATTTCCAGATGCAAAATTCCAAGCATTCACACTAATCACCTCATTTGTATATTCTTTTAAGCCAATATACTGTGAAGAAACAAATACTAGTAAAGAAACCAGCATGACAATAATAATTGAAGAAATCTTATTATTTAATATATACTTATAAACTCTCATTTAACTTCCCTTTCCTAAATAATCGAAGAAATCAATTCAAATCTTAGGATTGTATATAATGTTGAGCATAGATCAACTCATGCTTAATCATTAAAAACTAAAATATCAAGTTATATCCAACTAATTCCTTTGTTGATGGATCAAAATACATTATAATTGGACCTAATAAGCCATCTAGGTTTGTATTATATTGTACTGAAACAACTAACTCACGTTCCTTTTTATCTAATTTACATCCAATATTTTTTCCATCTTCCAATGTTACAATTGCCTTATCACTTTCTTTTACAACCGATTTTTTCTCTTGTTCTGACAGTTTACTCCAAGCATTTTTTCTAAAACTTTCTTCGTCTTTTATCTTATTGTAATGGTGCAAAAAATAAAACCATCCATTACCCAAATCTTCATAGTGTTTTACATAATTATACTTTGTTTTATCCTCATCTATAATTTTTCTATCGCTGACATATCTGATCCCCTGTTCAAATACTCCGTACTCATTATCAATTAAAAAATGGACATCGTTTATTTCATCATTTAACGAATTAATATTTTTTACCATACCCTGTTGAATAAATAATTCCGCAATGTTTTTAATATTTTGATCTTGTATTTTCTCCATATCTTGATCTTTACTTATAATTACAGGTCTTGTACCAAATCCACGCTCATTTGCAAGCAGATAGTCAGCTAATGCAATAAAATCGTTTTTCTTTTCGTTAAAGTACTCTAAAACCTCATCTTCTGATACCTTAACCAAATCATTTTCATTCACTTGGATAATCATATTATTTTGTCTACTTGAAATATTACCAACGGTGTCCTTTCTCTCCGAACTTTCGCACCCGCTGTTAATTATAAATATAAATATAATAGGAAAAATTATCATTTTAAATTGCTTCATAAACCCTATACCTCCCTTAATATACCAGAAATAAATATTTCATCTATTTCATCTCAAAAAAGCAAACACAATTAACCCATCTATAAATAGCTATAAACTTCGGTACATGTCATCGTCACGGTAGTAGCTGCCAGTTACCCAACAACCTCACACAGATCCCGGACCATAGAACATGGTAAATTACATATCAATTATACTATACTTTCCTTTAGAATTAAATCAAATAATTAACAAGAGAGTGGTTATTATGACAAATACCACAGAATTTAAAATAATTAAAGAAAGAATGGCGCTTCGACGCTTTGCTATTTCAACTCAGAAAACTTACCTAATGCAATTAAGGCATTTTACAAATCATTTTAAATTGACATTTGGCGAAATGAATTATGACCATGTAAGAGACTTTTTGCTTTGTTCTATATTAATTTAGTTATTTAGTTAATTAATTTTTCACTTCTTTATGCTAAGTCTCTATACTTTAATGTTCCCATTTTCTCAAAGTTAAAATTCAAATTGTACCTTGATGGCTTTATTGTTTGACTCAGCGTAATCTATCCGTTCTAGTATTGGATAGAGCCTTTTTGCGCCGAAAACTTCGGAACGTTGACTAAGTGTCAGATGATTTACCGAGTCAATTTATTGATTATAACAAATATAATAATAAAAGCACCAATTATTAAGATACCTGATAAAACACCAGAAACTATTTTTGCTATTTTTTCAGGCACTTTGTGCTTAAAAAGTTTATTGAAAAGATAATAAACTATAGCAAATATACCTTCAATAAATATTTCTAAAATTAATTCAAAAAAAATTTCCATGTATTTTCCTTTCTTAATTCGCCGAATAAGTTTACCACTAATTAGAAATATAAAAATATATTAGAACTAAACAACTTAAAGTTATCACATAGTTCAAAAGTATTTAAGAAAACGTCTTTGATTCATGACTTCCCTTAACCGGACCAAAACTAACAGCATCTCCAACCCGTATGCAGATTAGAATATCTCCGTAGATACATTCTTAAACATCACAATATAGCACCATGTAGTTTCAAGAATTCTATAGCCTCTTGATTATTCCTTGCTTTTGCCCTATCAATAGGAGTTTGCTTGTATTGATTTTTTGTGTTTATATCAGCACCATTTTCAATCAAAAATTTTAGGCCAATAATATTATTAAAATCAGCATAGTTATGCAATGGTGGAAATGGTTTCCCATGGCAATTAACATCGCAACCACACTCCAAAAGTAATTGTAGCAATTCAATGTCTTTCGTATGTACTGCAATGCCAAAACCTTTTCTTAAAACTTCCTTATCAAATTGAGCTCTAAAACTAGAATAAATAAATTTCACTATATCGCTTGAATATGTAAATGCTATCGCTAATGGGGTATCTGCTAAAGAAACTTTGCTGATCTTTGCACCTGCATCAGCAATTGATTTAAATGCTGTTATGTTGTTATTTCTTGCACATAGGCCAAGAGGTGTTCCAACATACTCTAACCTTTTATCCAAATCTGCTTTTCTTGCTTTTTTAAGAATATCCAAAATTTTATCTGTCTTATTTTCATAACATGCATAAACCAGCGTGTTTTTTATAGTTTCAGCTTCCAGTGATGTATTTAATACTTGTTTACGTTCGTAGTCACTTGGCTCAATACCAAGTTCTTGAAAAATAATAAGCTCAAATACATCCGTTGTAAAGAGTTCTTTATTATAATGAGAAATAAATTTCAGCATTGGTTTAGCTTTAAAATCCACCCATATAAGTAAAATCCCTTTTCCATGTAGCAATTCTTGAATTCGCTGTGAAAATGTTTTAAAAACTGTTACTGTTTTGTTGCTATATTTAGCTCCATTAGAATCAAATTCGTATAATCCGCTAGTAAATGAATTTTCTGTAGCCTCAATCAAATAGCAAAACTTATCAATATTTATATATCTAACAATATCATTAACCAAATTGTCAACTGAATCTATTTTTTCTTCTCCAGTGCTGATAACTGGGCTTTTTGACTTTTTAAATTGCATATAATCCCCTCCTATATTAATTTTTAAAAGTAAACATAGCATTTTAGACAAAAACTATAAATTGCGAAAATTCTTACCCTAAATTATTGTTTTGAAAATCACCTTGCTCATCATAAATAATGTCTTCTACGTTTAATACATATTTTCGAAAAATTATTCATTTTCAGTACTAACTTTTGCCCTTCTAGAAATTCTCTCAGAAATCCGAACCTAATAATTTTATTGCAGTATTTAAACGAGCACCTTGCTGGAATAGCAGTTTTTTTTGCAAATGGTTCGTTTTCTGCAATAAAACCATTGATGCCCTTATATTCAAAAACTTTTCTTCGACTAAAACCAAATAAACTTTTTTCGTAAATCATTATTTCTTGTTGGTTGTCAAGAATAATTATTTCTTCTCCAAAAGTATCATATAGTGCCACGTATAGTGAATAAATACCAATTGTGCCTAAGAACAGTGAAAAACCGAAAACAAGCCAGTCCACTTTTGTTAAAAATATTTGTATAAATAATAAAACCATCCATGGCGCTGCTAAGAAAGAAAATAAATATACAGGCAAAGTATATTGCAGTTCTTCCTTTCTTCTTATTTTTATCTTCAATTTTTCTTTTTTTCTTGGATCTCAATTTTATCTCTAGTCATCAGACCCTCCGATTTTATTAAAACAATATCAGTTCTTAAGGTATTTTACAAATCATTTTAAATTGCCTTTTAGTAAGCTTTGAGCAGTCTTTAGAGGAATGCCAGTGACACTATTCGTCAAATGTATATAATAAAAGATTAATTTTTCATCTTGCTTTTACTCTGGATATGTTTCTCTACACCACCCTTTTGTATTGCACTCTGGACACCTAAGATATTTTCCTTTCAATCCATTAAACGATAATAAATCTCTAATAAAACTGATGCTAAATTTTTTACCGCACTTGTCACATATATAAGCATTAACATTTTTATGCCAATAAACAAGAGCAAGCAATAATACAAACATAAGTACAGCAAATATTATTGGAGCAACCCCTCCAATAGAACCTACTATTATAAAACCCGATAATAGAAATAAACAGTAACTAATAATCCAATAGATTGTCATTACATTAGTTTTTTTATATTTTTGTTTCTTTTGTGTTAAGAGCTCTAACTCTTCAATGCTCTTTATACATATATCTCCACTTTGGTTTATTTGCTCGAGAATAGTATTTAACCTTTCTTTTTTCTCATTAATTTGTAGCATTTCCTCATCAATTTTTTGAACCTGTTTCTCAATGAGACACTTTATATATTCTTTATTTCCTTTCTGAAAAATCTCCTTAATTTCGTTAAGTGATAAACCTAATGATCGATACATGCAAATGTTCTTTAATTTTACATAATCCTCTTCAGTATATTTCCTTCGACCACCTTCACTTATTTCTGAAGGCTTCAATATATCTTCCTTATCATAAAATTGAACTGTTCTAGTAGTAATTCTGCACATTTTTGCAACCTCACCACTCGAGTAATATTTTTCCATTATCATCACCTCAAAGCAATTTTACAACATTACTCAACGTAACAAGCAATACCTAACGTTACGTTATGAGCAAATTATTTTTTCAATTCTTCAAAAATAAAATTAAACCCACTTCACACTCAAGCTCCTAAAATGAGTTTATAACACTTCTATTTTTATAAATATAATTAAATCCAGAGTAAATTGTCACTATAGTAGCTATTAATATTGCATATCTATCAAACTCAAAAGCTGTAAATAAGGATAATGGATAGTTCTTTAGCAAAGCTAATGATACAGCAACAGTTTGTATTACCATTTTAATCTTTCCCCATTTATCAGCCGGTAAAACTATCCCTTCCCCTACAGCTACAAGTCTAAATCCTGTTACAATAAACTCCCTTGCAATTATAAGCATTGCAACCCATCCGGTTACATCGTTTCTTTGTACTAAAGCTATTAAAGCAGCTGTTATAATTAGCTTATCCGCTATAGGATCTAAAAATATCCCTAATTTTGTTACTAGGTTTCTTCTTCGGGCAATGTAACCATCCACCTTATCTGTGACAGCTGCAACTATAAAAATAATTGCACCAAAGTAGTTCCCATAATTTATTATATTGTTGTTCACGGTTTGTAGCTGTGGATTGATAAACTCTAACCATGTGCTATTCAGAACCCAATCTGGAAATGGTATAACAAATATCATAAATATAGGTACAAGTAATATTCTTGATAATGTAATTTTATTTGGAAGGTTCATTTTTCTACCACTATTCTTTATTGATAAATCTATCCTTTTATCTTTTTTCTTCAAAACCATTCTTTCACAATCGCCGCATGGACGCAGCGCCTTTGCCCTTTATGCAAATGGATTGTTGGACTAAACCGCTTACTCGGTATCTGTTGCACATTTTTACTTTTAAGTTAAATCACATATCAATTATACTATACTTTCCTTTTGAATTAAATCGAATAATTAACAGGAAACCTAATGTTTTGTGTTGTCCTCTTTGTGTTTCTAGGCTTATAAATAGAATTATTTTAAGAGAATAACTCTCTACTAACTGGATAAAAAAGCTAAACAGCCATTAGCCAACGTAACGGATGGTGTGCCTCTGCATTAGCCACTTTCAATTTATTTCTTCAAAAATAAGGTATGATATAATGTGTTATAGAAAAGTATATTACTAAAATAACTAATACTAATGCTATTATTGTCAATATACCAAACACTATAAGGTTTATAATGGGAACAATCAATATTTTCTTGTTTTTCTTCAAATCATTTATTGATATCATCCCAGATATACATATCAGTATCACTCCAAACTTTTTTACCCACTCTAATTGCTTAATATAAATACTTCCTATATAGCAGTCACCCAAAATTGCTGTAACTGTTACAAAACACATTATAAAAGCAATTAAACTATTTGTCGACAATCCTAACTCTATCTTTTTTTTATTAAACACCTAATACTCCTCCTATTAATTGATATTATAGTTTAGCTTAACAATCTAATACTAATCATAAGCTACATATCCCTTATAAAAATCCGTCCAAGGAGGGCAAAAACTTCATCATCTTTCGCAGAAACCATGATTATTAATAAGACTAAAAGTGATAGCTGATATTTTATCAAGTAGGTCTTTATATAAATCTTCACCACCAAAAGTTTGAAAAGGCTTATTTATAGCACTTTTAAGCAAATCCTTATCTCTTATTCCTTTACTTCCACCAGTTCTTTCAATAATCCGATTATGAAAAAACTCTAATTCCTCCAAATTAATAAACTTCATTATTTTGCAAGCTCCTTTAATGCTTCCTCATTCTCATCAATAACAGAATCCATTAATTTTATTTTTTCTTTTCTTTCCTTAATTTTAAGAAACTCAACAAAATCAATAACTTCTTTCTTCTTATCTTCTGATAGTTGTTCAAAATCCTTAATAAGTTTTTCTGCTAAGCTCATTCTTATCATCTCCAAATAAATATCGCATTTTCAATAATACTATTATACCCTATATTTTGTAATTGGTCACCAATATAAAAACCTGACCTAACCTGACCCTTAAAGCCGTTCTATTACATACCGATATTGCATCTAACTTGTGCATACAAGAAGCCCTATCCCTAAAATATTACAACAATTATATTTCTAACATTTCTATGCGTGAGATAAAATAGGAAACATTATTCTGTTATTGTCAAATATATCCCATTTATCATCAAGTATAAAAAGAGTTGTGTCTTCTTGTTTTAATAGTGTTTCATCAAATAATTTTGTATCTTTAGGTGTAAATCCCAAGACTACTTAACTCCTTCTATTTAATAAAACAGATCACAAAATACGCCTATATACCATTGACCCTACAGGATGACCCTGATATGAATGAGTCAATTTCTTATAACGTCACCATATGCGACGGCGTTTCTCGGTCTTCTTAGGGATGATTATTAAAATAAACATTGGATAGGGTTACTATTGTTAGTTCCTGATTTTGCTGTATCTTCGACTTTTAAATCTTCTTTTTATAACGACAATTTAATATATTTTTGTTGTTTATCAACCGATCTATCCATATATAGATAAATATTAGCACAGTGCCCCGCGGGCAAGAGCGGAAAGGACGCCGAGACCTTAAAATATATTTCTATAGAAAGTTTAAATAATTCTGTGCTCCATACAAGACCCTCATAACAATGACTTTTCTTTGTGTCTCATCAACAAGATAAAACACAATAAAATTCTCAACAAGTAATTTTCTATATCCTTTATTTTTTAAAAGTTCATCTGTGACTAAGCTGCATGAGAACGGAAATTCCTCAAGTCTCATTATACTTTCTTCAATTTTTTCCAACAGATTTATTGCTGCAATCTCTGCAAATAATTTTCCTGAAATATAATCGAAGATTTCTTCCATGTCTTCATTGGCTTTAGGAGCAAATTTTATGACATATTTATTTTCTGGCATATTTATTCCTTAGTTTTTGAAAAACTTCCTTAGCATCAATTAATTCCGCACCTTCTGCAATTTGTGTTTCCGCTTCAATCAGCTTTTTATATACTTCTAATATGGCTAATTGTCTTTCGTAGGTTTCTATGCTCATTATCACTAGATCACCATATCCATTTTTGGTGATAAAGATTGGCTCCTGGTTTTTGTGACATATCTCCGAAATTTCATTTGTATTCCTTAAATCCCTAATCGGCCTAATTTGCAGCATATAATCATCTCCTAAAAAACATAATTATGTCATTATTATATCACAGCAATGCACAGCTATCAAATGGGTTTCTTCAGAGAAATACTCGAACAATCCGGCCAAGTATGGCCGGCACTGAAAAGATGAAGTTTAGCTCTCTTAGTAGCCCACAATCCAAGCATTTTAAATTGGCGATTTTCAAAAAAGTGCACCCACAATGCAAATACAAATATTTGTATTCCACAAGTTATCACCTTTTTTACCCAATATACAGTTGCTCCGTCCCAAACTGTTATTTTTGAAATAATAGATCAAAAAATGATAGCTATTAACTTACCTAAATAAAGGCATACTATTCATAGACAGAAAAAAAATCAAACAAATCAGTAATATGCTGAATTTATTTCTATAAATGAAGGCCTTTGAAAAAAGTTCTTTTCTCTCTAAATACTCGTTCAATTTTTTCATAAATCCTCCACTTAAAATAAGAAACACTCTCCAACGTCCTTCTCAAAAACTGCATAATCTTTCACCTTCACAGTAGTAGCTGCCAGTTATCCAACAACCCCCGCACGAATGCGTCGCCTTGATCAAACCTCAATAAGTCTCTTGTTAGATTTAGCATATATCTACCACTCAAAATTATCAGGTTTACCAATGGAGGGATGCCCCTCTTCAAATTGACCCAGCTTTACTATTTTCTCTTAAACTCTCCTACTATTGGCAACTCCTAATCTTTAGTAACATGTATCTTGTCATCGATTAAACATGCATTAAAATATGACTTTTTATATTTATTAGAGAATTCGTCTGTCAGCTCAATGCCTTTAAACCACTCTATGAAATTCGGAAGCACCTCTTCTACCATGAGTACTCTAGCCAAAATAATATATTTTTTCAATAGTGCACAAGCCCTAACATACAATCTATTATATGATACATTATCGTTTGGCAACCAAAAATGTGCTTCAAGTACTGACCCAATTATTTGAGGCTTCCAATATATTAATGTAACATCAATATCTATATTATTATCTGCTAATACTTTTTCAAATTGACTTGTTTTTAAAACAAATACATAGTCAGGTGATATTTTATCCTTTGTTATTGATGATATCATTACTTTATCCTCTACTTATTTAAATGGTTTTTAACCCGCGACACGATGTTGCGGCCTGCGTGCGATTACAGCTAACGTGTGCATTCAAAAAGCCTTTGAGGAGTTACATAGATCCTATGTGACTGAAAAGGTTTGTTGAACTAAACCGCTTACGCGGTGGCTGTTGTACGTTTTTACTTTTAAGTTAAATTACATATCAATTATACTATACTTTCCTTTAAAATTAAATCAAATAATTGATAGGGGGTGTATATTTTGACTGTGTTACATATTATGGAAATAACATTGCGTAGAGGCTTAGAGAATGTTAACGAAGCGAAGGATTAGTCGAATCACTTTTCTACGCCTAGCGAGTTTTGATTCGACCCGTAGCGAGTTTACATTCTCTTAGCCCCGGAGCTTTAGTTATTGGAATAATATGGTTCACAATGATTAAATACACCCATTGATAGGAGAGTGTTTATTATGACAAATAACACAGCATTTGAAAAAATGAAAGAAAGAATGGATCATAAGCACAGCAAATACTATTGGAGCAAATCCTCCAATAGACCTGAATAAACTTGTTCTCTGAAGTGAGGAGTTCCTCGTAGCCTAGACACCAGGGATGGTGTCGTCCCTATTTTTTCTCTGTTTATTATAAAAAACATTCATATTTACGACGTCCGTACAGTATTCTTCTTACTTCAACTGTGTTTTCATTTACTATAAAAAATACCGAATAGTTATCGACAATTAATACCCTATAGCCTCTCTGTCTTAGCTGAGGTAACTTAATCATTGGGCACCTATTTGGCATGACCTTTAAACTTCCAATCTTTTCAATAATGCTATCATAGTTTCTAATAGCGGCTTGAGGAGAAAGTGTATTTAAATAATCAATAATATCCAACAAATCTTGCTTTGCTAGTGGAAAAATCTTAATATTATATTCTTCCATGGACATTTTTCCTCAATTTCTTTGCTACTCCAAAAAAATCTTCACCTTTTGCTCCATTTTTAATTTCAATTTCCGCTTCAAACAATTTTGAATATAACTCTAACAAGGATTGCTGGCGTTCATAACTTTCTATACTCATAACGGCTAAATCTCCTATACCGTTTTTTGTAATAAAAACCGTTTCATTCTCACTATGGCAAATTTCCGATATTTCATTTGCTTTGTTTCTCAAATCTGATATTGGTCTAATATTTGGCATAACACCACATCCTATCATAATTAATACTTATATTATATCATAATTTTGATATTCCATCATCTAGTATTGAGGATTTCTTCAACGAACTTGCTCCTACAATCGGTCCATGAACGCACCGTATTTGATCTCCATCTTTTCTACAATATAAACGGCTCATTTAGTTCAATATTCACCCATATCTCTATGTTTTTTAGAATTGCAATCCAGTCATGTGATTTGCCATCAAAGTTTTCTGGATTTACCGGATAATGCACATTGTAAAGATATCCTCCTTCGCCATATTATATCATAATTTTGATATTCCATCATCTAGTATTGAGGATTTCTTCAACGAACTTGCTCCTACAATCGGTCCATGAACGCACCGTATTTGATCTCCATCTTTTCTACAATATAAACGGCTCATTTAGTTCAATATTCACCCATATCTCTATGTTTTTTAGAATTGCAATCCAGTCATGTGATTTGCCATCAAAGTTTTCTGGATTTACCGGATAATGCACATTGTAAAGATATCCTCCTTCGCCATATCTACCATGAACAACTTCTTACTGAGCCTTGAGTGCATCCTCTATCTGGTTTCTCAACACTTCCATCTATGAATATCATCCCATATGAATGATGTCATTCCTAATGCCATACTAATTTCTTCTTCTTTAGGCTTATGTAATTTATCTATATAAACATGTATCGCCATAGTATTCCTCCATCTAAAAGGTTATTTTAAATTTGCATGAATTTGCACCACAAATTATAGATTGTAATAGTTCTACATGCACTTCTTTTCCAAGTGCCGCCTTAAAGAATTGCTTGTTGAATTCGACTGAACATTGACAATAAGTTAGGTTTTTAAATTGTTGCCTTGAATTTGCAACCTGTTTGCAAAAACATTTATTGTGGTCAGCGATAATTGTATTGTTATTTTCAAGAATATAAGTTAATTCGCCTTGTCTAACATCATGTTTACTTATTTTATCAAGAAATTTTTTAAGAGAACCGGCTTCCTTCATTAAACGGTGAGCTGTTTCTCGTTGCCCTTTTCCACAGCACTTTGCTCCACAAATCCTCATTATTTGAACAGCTTTATCTTTTCCCAAATGCTGTTCCATTTTTTCAACCGACTTTTTCCACCAAGCTGATTTCTCTTCTTTATTTAAAGAATTATATTTTTCTGCATCTTCTAAAACTAGTAAAATTAAGTTTTTATCACTTTCGTTTTCAAGTACTTTAACCAGTCTTCCAATCCTACCGGTATGAGGAAATCTAGATAATATCATTTCTATATTTTCCATAATAACCTCGGTTTTTATGTTTTTATTTAATTATATCCTCTATATATGACAACTGTATGTCAGGTTAAAATGCATAAGTAGAACTACTCACTCAAAGAGCCTCCAAACCTCCAGCGGCAACTCCTTGTTCAGAGGCATTTCGTTCACCGTCCGCCATTTGCGGCTGTCGCTGAATCGGACCCGTAAGGAATACCCCTTGGCGGTGCTTGCACCCGATGAAGCTATGCAGGCAGAATGACCTCATGCCCATTCTCCAGAGGATTCCTGCATGCTTTGCCCTTTACGCAAATGTACTTGTTAGAAAAAGTACGCTAGCTTCCAACATTAAAAAGACGAAAGAAAGAATGGAGCTTAGACGTTTTGCTATTTAGCTTCTTGATCTTTTGTTTTAATATGCTCAACTTAAAAGTTTATATTTACACCCCATAGTTTTCCTCATTTGGTTCAAAATAAAATTTCAAAGACGCATCAATGTTACTTAAAATATTTAAACCTTTTTTATAATATTCTATTCTTTCAACACTTGGATAATAAAAATCACGACTTAGAGTTTCATTTTCCAAATCAAACTGTAGATATCTTGCAGCCTCTACTAATGTTATTCTTTTCTCTTTTACAATTTCAAACATTTTAGCAAATATGCCACACAAATAATAAGCTTTGTGCAGAGACAAAAATTCCCGAATATTTCTATAAACAGGATAAAAGTTATAATTATAAGCTACTTTTACTAGATTATATTCTTCACCACGTGTCATATAACTATAATCATCTTCTATTAACAATGTATCAGGTAATTCATTTTCTTTAACTACTATACCAGCTAACTTTTTTTTACGCTGTCCATAATGAAAACTTTGATATTTTTCCCTTTCATCACTTGACATTATAGTAGTATCTATACAATCTTTTCTTGAAAACACCTTAACTTTATTCATTACTTTATTAAAATTTTCAGGAAATGTTTTTTTTATAAGTTTATGTACGAGATCTTCATTCCTCTCCTTTATGGCACTTGAAAAGAAATATATATTATGACCACTTTGGTACAACCAGCGAAATAAGGAATAAAAACCAGGATAAACCAAATGGGTATACCCTAATACTTCAAATGAAAATTTGTCAAGGAATTCCTTTCCCAATTCTTTTTCCACTTTCTTGAGAGTATCCTCTACACAAGAACTAACTGCAGAAACTATGGTATCATCTAAATCAAATACAAATATAAATTCTCCAGATTTAAAATGCTTAGTAGCTCCTGCTTCACTTTTTTTGTGCTCTATCCTTTTATTTTCACCCTTTTCTATGGTGAGCAATATTTTATCTCCTATTTCTTTGTCATCTTTATTTATAGTCATTTTTAATCACCAATTCTTTCAGTAACTTTAATGTATTGTAGTTGCCTTTAAACAATAACATTATCTTACATCAACTTGTATAGGGAGCCTGTATAAACTAGACTCAAATATTCATTACCTTGAGGACAGAATCAACTTAGTTTGTATTTATTGGCAATATTCTATCATATGGTACAACAGACATCAATACTGTGTAAATTTTTTAATTTTTATTGTGATAGTATTTCTCACATAGGAATAAATGAATAATTTGCTTTTACAAGTAAAATTCTATCCCGTACTAAATATTTTCTTTATAGCCTCCATATCACTTTTGATTACATCATTTTTACTTAAAACTTTATACTTTATATAAAAATTGTGAAGTAAATTAACTTCGTATTAAGCTTATACTATACAATACAACGGTTTATTTTGAATAACCCTATACAAAAAGAATAAACGCTTTGCAATAAAATCATGCCATAAAAATCTTTCCATAATCAAAATACTCTTAAATTAAGCGTATCACTTGCTATTGTAACTGTCGGAGAGCAAAGTAAGTCCGCTTCCATCTTTAATGACACGATATTTGGCCTCATAAATGTTGTGGCCACGCCAACTGTCGCCCTCTCTATATCCATGAACCGAAGCAGTAAACGTAACAAAATCATTCTCCACTGTTATGTTGTAATAGCTTATGTAGTCGGCTTCATCAAGCTGGGGAAGAGTACTCCCCTCGAAGAGAATAATTTTGCCACTCCCATCCGGTTTGCAACGAATAAGATCTGTGATTGGATTCCAAAAAACTGTCTTGCCAGTATCATATTCACCATAAATATATCCATCATCAGCGTACTGGATAATTGAGTAGATTTTATCGCCAATATATTCCTTGCCTGTCCCGTCAGGATGTATGCGGTAACAGCCATAGACATTTCCCGGTTTATCCTCCAAAGTCCAAAAGTTATAGTAAATCCAATCCTCAACAATAACAAACGTGTCATTGTCAGTCAGCCAAAAATGTTCAAACTCGCTACCGTCTTTTTTCATACGTGCAAAATTGCCATAAAAATAATGACCGCTACCCTCATAGTGTCCAATACTTACAATTATCCAATCGCCGCAAATTCCAAAATCTACTATACGGTTTTGTGTTGACAAATCTCCACTTACCATAGGTGGAAATATAGCGATTTGTTTTACACTTAAATTGTCTCTGTTCATGGAGTAGAGAAGGTAGTCCTCGATTACATTCTTGCCGAAATATTTTGATTGGGCATCTTCCCCAAGCATTTCATAGTTGTCATTATTTAGTAACTGATCCGCAGTGGGAACCGTCATAGTTGGTACAGGTAAATCAGGAGTTGACAATTTTTCTATTGGTTGATCGTATAGCTGACGATTAGATGGCATTTTCGTTTCTTGAAATGCACACGCTGAAATAAAAAGCGAAATTAAGATAATAGGGATTAGTATTTTCAATATCTTTTTCATCTCGTTCTCCTTATAAGTGCTCAAAATATAAATAATCTTAAGTTTGCACTTTAAACAAATTTAAAAAAAGAAATCTTCATAGCCTTACCCAGATAAATCCGCGACACGGATGTCACGGTCTTCGGGAGAACTACCAACTGCTATATTATATACCGTTCTCATTGGTGGAAGAGTTACAAAACATGCGCTTTTGTAAATTGCTTCATTAGTATTCATTACACATTCATCCTCCCTATTATTTTTATTTAGTTCCATCGCAGCTTTTACCAAGATGGATTGTTATGTAAAGTCGCGCGCCTTTGAAGCTTAGCGGCCAACACGATGTCAGCCCCTAAAAAACCTATTCCTCTACAATTTTATAAATATCTATAGAATCATCATCATAATATGTATAACCAATTCCAAGAAAATCAAAAAGACTACCTAAACTACTTTTATCTATCATAATATTACTTTTAATATATTTTGCTCGAATTTCTCCAAATCTTCCTCCTAAATAATCTGCTATTGGTTGCCCATTAACAGATGAAGCATATACTACACCTTCTAATTCAACAGATTTACCATTGAAAGATAGTTTAAATTTTTCAGGAACATTACTACTGCTATATTTACCAATATCTCTTTTTGAGTACTCTAATATTTCTAATTTAATATCCTTCCAAACATTATCGCAAAAAATCCCAAGATTTAGCCCATATTCATTAATTACAGATGAATTTAAATCTACTTTCTTTTTGTCAATAGAAATATACGACAAGTTAAATTCCTCTTCAGCATCCTTATCGCTTTCATTCTTTTCGTTAAATAAATTTTGGTACTCATTTTCTTTTTCCTTTAATTTATCTTCATAAACATTTAATTCCGATTTTAAATTTGCAATTTCTTTATTTAATTGAATAATCTCTCTTTCTTTAGAAGTTTGAATACGATTATTACACACCATTGCAATAATCGTAATTATCAAAATAATTGTTATAGTTACTAGCTTATTTGTTTTCATTTACTTCCTCCCCCCAGAAAACCTTTCAGTCCGTAATATAAAAAATAGTAAATCGACTTAATTTCGTATTATGCTTATTAACCGTGTAACTCAATTTTCTCTTTTTTTATCAATTGCAATTTTCCATCCAATAATTGATATTCCATGTAATATGTGTTCTCAGGATCTTTCTTATTAACATAACCGGTCGCTATAGATTTAATATGTGTAAGTTTTCCATTGATATATTGATAAGTATCTTCATAGTGGTCTGTCGCAGAGCCACGTGTGAATGAATATATTAATTTTTTCTTTTGATCAAATTCAGGCGAAAGAATTTGTTCCAACTCTCTATCTTCTTGGAATTCATTCGTTTTGGGATCCCATATATACATAATATATGATATATTAGGAGCGGCAGGAACATACTGAACAATTCTGAAGTCTCTATATCCATCAAAATTCATATCTTCGGCAGTGAATCCGAAATTTTTATCATAACCAGTCGGATACCCTGTAAATTCATCTTCTTTAAGCGTAATCTCTTGAATCACTTTTCCGTCAATGGATATGGTTATGTTTTTTGCAACATAACCATATCCATCTTTTGTTCGATAACCTTGCATAATAAAATCAAACGGCGATAAATCGGATGCTATTTGTTCTTTAAAATGTATAGTATAAAGATCCTTATCTGTTAGTGTAAAAAATTTATCGTGTTGTTCTTTATCAATTGGGTTATTATCAATAAAAACACTGGTAATTTTAGGCAAATGTCCGAGGACACTGATATCTACAATCTTATTAAGATCCAGTTGTAAATAATCTAGTTTATTTAAATTCTTTAGCGGAGTAATATCTTCAATACTATTGTGAAACAAATTTAAGTACATAAGTTGTGTCAGGTCTGAAATGTCAGATATATCCGTAATTCCGCAAAAAGGAGCATATAAGGATTCCAGTTTAATAAGGTTTTTCAAAAAAGTAAGTTTACCTATGTTTCCGCCGTTACCCCCAATTCCCAGACTCACAAGATTTGTTAAGTTTTCCAAAGGAGTAAAATCCTTTATATTATTCTCAGCAATATCTAATTCCTTTAAATAAGATAATTTTGATAATGCATGAATATCCTCTATGTTATTTCTTCTCAACCACAGTTTTTCAAGATTGGATAATGTTTCAATTCCTTCAAGGTCGCTGATATTTGAGAATCCTATTCTTAGACTTTTCAAATTTTTAAACGGAGCCAATTCAGTTAAAGTATGAATTTTTATTGAATCTAAATCTAATTCTGTAATTTTCAGAGCATCCAGTTCTGTTATGTCTGATGTTGGTTTCTTAAGAAGTTCTCTAACTTGCACTTCCAGTTCCGGAGTTTTAAATTTAACAATATCTTGATCGTTACTAGGATAAGAGATATCCTTTAAAGTAGGTTGTAATTGATTGGTTTGCCTTTCTTTATTTTGGTTATTGCATCCCGAAAATAGCAATACAAGGCAAATTAATATTATAGTTATTCTCATAGTATTCCTCCACTCAAAGTTAACTACCCCCATTTCAAATGGGGGTTTAATTTTTGGCCCCTCCTGGGCACTTTACTGGTTCCGCCTAAAGGCGGGTTTCGCAATACCTCTGCTACTGGTTGCCTCTTATAGAGGCACTATTACTTCCTATCTTTCTAATTTGTCGTTTTCTTCTTGTTCTTTAATATATTTTAAAATAGTTTCTTCATTTACATTACCCACTGTTGCAACATAATACCCTCGCGCCCAAAAATGTCTATTTCCCCATTTTTGTCGATATTCTGGATGTCTATCAAAAAGCATCAGTGCACTTTTACGCAAGTTTAATTGCTTCTACCTTATAATCATCAGTATAACGTCTGGATTTTTTCTTTTCATTCATTGACATTTTAAGACCTCCGTTTTATATGTTTTTATACTATTTCTTCGAGATCTTTGTGTCAAGTATTATTATACAACATCATTTTGAACGTAGACTAGGCATTTTTACAATACATACGTAGTCAAAATGTGTGTCAAAAGCAATATAAATATCTCTACTTATAAAAAATAGTATTTAATACATACTCATTTAGTTCCTTTGGTAAAGGAAGTCCACCTACTTTATTGCCACCCAATCCCCACCCTACATACACTTGCCCATCCATTAAAAAGAGTGAAACTTCCATTCTTACTATTCCATCTTTACTGTAAGCGGTCAGTTTTCTATCTTCATATCCCCAAAAAGGTGTTCCGGGAACTTTCGCCTTTGCAATATCATTGTATTTCTGAGGTATTTCAAATGATATAAAGCCCTGCATTGAATCTTGCATATTGTGCAATGTTTCAAAAACATCTGAGTTAACTTTTACATCTCCTTTGGTTTCAGCATGCGGTGAACTATTCTCATCTTTCCATCCTACAGGGTCTATGTAAATAGTGTATTCAAATTTTAGATTCTCTGTATCATAATTCTCCAGATTCCCATAATAGGCTTTAGCGGCCTTTAGGCTTTCCTCTTCACAAAACGCCCCACCTGCTATGGTTGCACTGCCCGGACTATTTTCAGCATAAATAAGTTTAAAATTATTATCATTTTTTATAGGGTACAGCGTTGAAACATTTTGTTCGGCATATGTACTACCACTAAGTAATCTAGACATAAAGTCATTAAAGGCATCGCCGTCCGACGCTTTAATCTTGAGATTAGCGATAGGATCGCTAAGTTTCTCCCTACCGAAATCGATATAGAATGGATCGTCTGAAAATCCTTCACGAAATTGAACATATTTCTTACCGTCCATCTCAAACCAATTAGAATAGTCTCCATTACCATTTGATGGCCAATAAACTACTTTGCCTGATTCAGCATAGATTATATTAGGCTTATTTACATTATTGGCATAACGTAAATACCCTATGTAACTTACTGGGATAAGCGCTACAAATACACTGATCACAAGCAAAATTACCGGTATAACAAGCCATCGTTTTTTAGAAGTTTTGCCTCTTCGCTTTCTCGTTTTCCAGACAATAAAAAAAATAACGCTTACAATAATAAATAATATTGCAACGAAAAATAAAATTGCCATTAACATCATAAAGAATACTGCGCCCATAAGTTCCTCCTAAATCATGTAAATATCTAAGATTTATGTACTCGACTAACATGTAATTCCACATATTTCTCTGCTTTTACTTCCAGAGAAAAAGTCAGAGTCTTAAAAATAGCGCCCTGGGCCAACTGCAGATTATCCTACTACTGCGAAGAAATTTCTAATTTTTTTCGTCCGCCCAAGGATGCGCCGCCTTTGCATGGTCTGTCGCCGTCACGGTAGTAGCTGCCAGTTACCCAACAACCCCCGCACAGATCCCGGCGTGCGGCATTACCGCACCGGGCTCTTCAATCACACTCACTTCCGTAATCAAACAAAACTGTAATCTTCAATACTCAATTGCTTGTATAGACTCTTCTGTATTCTCTGCCTTATTAACCCGTAGTGATTCATCTTCTCTTTAAATTGTTCGAAGTTAAAACTTTTCCTCTGACTCCTTCTATTTAGCCACTTATATAGTATTCCTGTTGCTATATAGTAAAATTGATTTATCTTCTTGCTGTTAACTTCTATGGCATAATAATTGAAATATCCCTTTAGCTTTTTATTTACCATATCTACTATTGTCCGTATTCTTCTATATCGGTTATTTTTACACCATTCTTTAAATTCTCTTAACGACTTTGTCATTCGCTTTGAGTTTGTTTCCATGGATATGTAGTCTTTTCCATTTTTCGATACTACCCATCTGAAATCAAATCCTAGAAAACTGAATTTTGTATTTAAGTGTTTCTTAAATCTTGAAAGCACTACCATTCCTGTTTTCTCTTTCGCTAATTCCAGTCCGAATTTTTCCAGCCGTCCTCCTAACTTTCTCATTAGGTATAAAGCATCATCCTTGTATCTAAATCCAAAGATAAAATCATCCGCTGACCGGTCTTCTTCCATCTTTACCTTTCGGTATGAAAACTCTTTTCACTAATCTTGCTTTATATTTCTTCTTTCTCAATTCTTCCAACATTTCTTCAAGATTAGAGTCTAAGTTTTTCTTGAACTCTTTAGCCGTTTCTCTGTCTATTCCAGCTGATGCTCCTTTGTTTATCTGTCTCCATGCTTGTAGTAATGCATATTTGTCTATGAGCTCATACAAGTAACCAAATTTGTACTTCTTATTCTGTTTTGCTTTCTGCGCTATTCCCAGCAGTGAGGTTTGCATTGTTTACCCGATCCTCCTGTCCGGACAATGTTTCCTTTGCCGGCTACGTGTAATTGTTAACCCCTTCCCCATGTAAGTGGCTCTCCCACTCTCAGAGTACTATGAGTTAATCCGAATTCCTTTCAGCATTGGCAGTCCTCTGTTTCGATTGGATATGCCTACCTGCCTCTTTCGACAGGAGCCGCACGGATGCGGCCCTTAAATAATTCTTTATTAATAGTCTATACTCTAATTGTATGCATGTATATTATCCTTTACATAGTTTAAAAGAAACTGCCTAAGGTAGTCTATATTATTTAAAAAGAATTCCTTTATATCAGTATCATCTCCGATATATGAAGCTCTTAAGTATTGTAGCTTTGATGAAATTAAATACTCTCCAGAGGTAAACAAAATATTTTCAATTGTATCAATGTGTTTTTTGTCCGTTTTAGCTAATTGCTTCCATTGCTTATTAGTTTCCAACTCCATCCATATTAATAAAAATCGTATCAGAATTAAAGGATGATATTCTTTAGGTACAGAAGCTAAAAAGTCATCGTTACCAAAATCCGAAAAAGATAAAAATTTTTTGTTGTGCAGTAGTACTCCCATATATAAGTCTATAAATTCACAAATTTTTTCATAAGTCAAATTATTTACTTCAATTAATTTTTTTGTCTTCTTGTCATACAAAAAAACATTATGTGTTTTCCCAAAACTGGTGAAAAATATTATAAAAAATATGCTACTCACAATTATTGATAGTACTGAAGCTAATACTATCAATGCTTTATCAATTGCAGTATCTATAAAAGATAGTCCCAGCCATATTAATACTCCTGCAAGTATAAAAAAAAATAATCCAATTGATAATATATGCCATTTAGAAACTTTTTTCATATTTCCACTTCTTTCAATAGCTCAAATAAATCTTTATCTATCTTAACTTAATGTTAAGCTTATACAAACTAAATCTTCAAAGGCTTACCCTAATAAATTCGTACCAAGAATGGTACGATTATTGCACCTGGCTTTCATATATCGTCTCTGATTCACGACGTTCCTGAACCGGACCCTATTAGAAAGACCCGTGAGCGTGCTTGCACTGGCGATGGAATTTGGTGCGGCGTGCTTCATGCTCCTTCTCCAGAGAATTTACTTCATGGACTTCTAACTCGCACCTTCACTCCCATGCATTGATGAACTAAACCGCTTACGCGGTGGCTGTTGCACGTTTTTACTTTTAAGTTAAATTACATATCAATTATACTATACTTTCCTTTAAAATTAAATCAAATAATTAACAGGAGAGTGGTTTTTATGACAAATAACACAGCATTTGAAAAAATGAAAGAAAGGATGGAGCTTAGAGGCTTTGCTATTTCAACTCAAAAAACTTACTTAATGCACATAAGGCATTTTACTAATCATTTTAAATTGCCATTTAGCGAAATGAATTATGACCATGTAAGAGACTTTTTGCTACATGCCATAAAAGTGAAAAAACTTAGCAGTCAATACATAAATTCTTCCTATAGTGCCATTAAGTTTCTTTATGAAAGTGTATTTGAAAGAGATTGGAATATGAAACATATTCCTCGTCTTAAAAGCAAGAGAAAGTTGCCCGTAGTATTGTCTAAAGAAGAAATTAATAAAATCGTAAAAGATATTTCTTACTTAAAACACAAAGCAATGATTGTAACTGCTTATTCCGCTGGCTTAAGAGTTAGTGAAGTTTCAAGGTTAAAAGTTCATGACATTGATAATAAAAATATGCAAATATTTATCAGACAAGGCAAAGGAAATAAAGATAGATTTGCACTTCTTTCAAAAAATACTCTTCATCTACTTCGAAACTATTATAAACAACTTCATCCAAACAATACTGATTGGCTTTTCCCTGGTCAAAATCCTTCTAACCCTATTAGCACAAGAACTATTCAAAAAACATTTAAAGACGCAGTTAAAAAAGCTGGAATCACTAAAAAGGTCTCCCCTCACACCTTGAGGCATAGCTTTGCAACTCACCTCGTTGAACAAGGTACAAATCTTATTATTGTTAAAGACTTATTGGGTCACGAAAAATTGGAAACAACGATGCTTTATATTCATTTAGCAAAAAAAGATATTCTTAGCACCCATAGTCCTTTTGATGGTGGTGATTTTGATGTATGATATTAACTCTATTTTTAAAGAATATGGTTAAAGTTTTAGAGAAAACAATGTTTTACATGCAGATGCTTTAAAAGTAATGAGTTCTATAGAAGCTTGTAGAACTTCTGCTTTGGATATGCATATTGAAAAATGTATTGCATGTGGGCATAAAAAAATATCCTATAATTCCTGCCGCAACAGGCATCGCCCTAAATGTCAAAACATAGCTAAAGAAGAATGGGTTGATGCTAGAAAGTCTGAGCTTTTAAATACCCATTACTTTCATGTTGTGTTTACAGTACCAGATCTATTGAATTCATTAATTTTCAGCAACAAAAAACAACTCTATAACCTTCTTTTTAAGTGTTCTTCTGAAACTCTTTCTGAACTTGCAATGGATAAAAAATACCTTGGAGCTCAAATTGGAATTACTGCTGTTTTACATACTTGGGGACAAAATTTATCATTTCATCCTCACATACATTATGACAAGCTTTCCATAACATACACTGCATAGTGCCTGGAGGTGGTTTGCTACCTTCTGAAAAAACTTTTAGATACTCAAAAAAGAATTTTTTCATTCCTGTAAAAGTACTCAGCAGAAAATTTAGAGGAAAGTTTATGCATAATTTGTGTTTGCTTTTAGAAAAAAAAGATATCGTTATACCCACTGATACTGACTTTAAAAGTCTTAAGAATGAACTTTATATTAAAGAATGGGTTGTTTATTGTAAGCCACCATTTAAAACACCAGAAAATGTCATTGAGTACCTTGGACGATACACTCATAAAATTGCGATAACAAATAGCAGAATAGTTACCGTTAAAGATAATCGTGTTTATTTTAAATGGAGAGATTATAAAGATAAAAACAAAGAAAAAGTGATGAATCTTTCTGTATTTGAATTTATAAGAAGGTTTCTTATGCATGTTCTACCTAAAGGATTTTTTAAGATTAGACATTTTGGGCTTTTAAGTAATAGAAATAAAAAAACAAAACTTAAGCTTTGTCAAAAACTTACTGGTTCAAAGTTTTCAGTAGTAAAACGACTTAGTAGACAAGAAATTTTAATAAAATTATTTGGCCCTAATATTTTGTGTTGTCCTCTTTGTGGATCTAAGTTTATAAATAGAATTATTTTAAGAGAATAACTTTCTATCAACTGGATAATAAAACCAAATAACCCATTAACCATGGATCTGCTTTCCTATGCTCTTTTTTAGAAAATAGGCAATGAAACATGGTATATTTTAGGATTATCTCAACGAAAATGTTGGTATTAGCAAGAAAGAAGAAAAATTAAATCCCCATATATGCATCTAGTTCCAGCGGCTTCGTTCATCATGCAATTCCGAAATTTTCGGCGAGATCTGCATAAATTTTGCTCTATCCATTCTAGTCTTGGATAGAGCCTTTTTGCGCCGAAAACTTCGGAACGTTGGCTAAGTGTTAAGTGTAGTTGGCCGACCCGCCAAGCCAGAGCGCCACAGGACGTGGCGCCCTATAACACTCTTTACTGGTTCAGTTCTGATACAAACTCATAATTTTTTGCAGTCATTTCAACCCAAGCAGGTCTAAATCCACTTCTAATAGCATTACGTACAGATTTTATATTAGACCATGCTGCACAATAAAATGGTACTTTGCCTTTATTTATAATCTCAATAGCAAGTCTGCTTGTTAATGCAGAAGCGATTCCATTTCTGCGGTAATCAGATAGAACATCAACTCCTATTTGCCACATAGTATCACAATCAGCCGAACACCCTGCAAGGCCAATTAGCTTTTCACCTTCATACGCTCCAATTGCTAATACATCCAGATGTTTACGCTTCTCACATAATGCATTGCTCCATTGTGGTTGATATAAATCTTTAAAATTACATAAAGATAATACTTTTAGCTCGTAATCACAAGGTAAACTCCTCAATATATTCATATCTGGTAAAAAATACTCTGCCATAAAACAAATACGCATTCCTCTTTTTTGTAATTCGTCGTTTAGCACATGCATATTTGGCGTTTCAAAACAATGCTCAAAAGAATATTTATCAATGTAATACTTAACAAAATCAGCAATATCGGGATTTACTGATGCAACAATATTATATCCATAAGAAACTAAATTGCAATAGAATGGTAGAACCAAATATTTTCTAGCACCATCATTATCAGTTGATGTTACTATAACATTCTGTTCTTTACAAAAATCATTCGGCTCACAATTTTCATCTATAGCTGATTGCTTCATAGCAACTTCAAGTATCTCTCTATTAGTCATTTTTGTTTTCCTCTCAATAAAACATATTTTCAGCTCTATTCTATCCGCCGCAGGACGCGGCGGCTTCTTCGGCCAATTACACTTAACGTGTGGCGTATACGGCGGCTCTGAATCGGACCCACAAAGACTTTTCTTCTTCGGTGCGCTTGCGCCGGTGAAGAGCTGCGGTGCGGCATGCTTCGTGGAATGACTTACATAGCCCTGCTTCATGTCCTTTCTCTACCGCACCCTTGCGAATACGCTTTGATATGTGGAGTTCCCTGCCCCGCGAAGCCAGACGAGGACACGGATGTCCGAGCCTCATAACAATTCTTTATTATTTGGAACTAAAGTATTTATATATCATATCTCTATATTTTGAATCATTATAAACCATATAATTAAACGTTTCTGTTATCTTATCATAACATATACATAAATCAATTAGTTGCTTCTTCTCCTTTATTCTCCCTTCTGATACTTTTTTAAGTATTGGATAAAAACGTTCTTTACTATAAAATCCACCTTCACAAGTATATTTATAGTCCAAAATGTCAGTTCCATGTCTATTCGAATATATTGCCAAAATATTTGGAACAAGATGTTCTTCATTTACTGAAATAAATTGTTTATATGAATCATTAATACATTCTGATATGATATCGTATGTATTATCATTTAAAGAACCATTTTCATAATCTCTATTGTCTTCCTGAATTTCTTTTACTTCACAATAGAATAATAAAATATCATCTAATAGTACTTTAAAATCCGGAGTTTTTTTATTTTTTATGCGTTTCTCGTCCTTACTAAATGTAGAAACTTTAAAGCCTCGACTTTCAAAAAATAAATAAAAAGTTTCTTCTGACTTAATCATAATTAGTTTTCTTCCTTCCGATTTATGTATTTCTTACTATTTATCGGAACAAAATTTAATCTTCAAAGACATTCCCTAGAAAACCCGCCCCTGGATGGGGCGGAACGCAGGGAATTCCATATATCGGTCTGCATACAAGAAGCCTTTGAGGGGTACATAGCTCTTATGTCCCCGAAAAGGTTTGCTGAGCGACCCGTGATTCATTCCTACCCTTGTATGCGTTGTTATCGGATGGATGAGGCCTCCAGAGACCAGAATGTCCCACGGATGGGACATCCTAGAGCCCCCAAACATGCCACTTACTGAACATTTCATAAATACTGTGAACTAAAATTAACTTTAACACTTACATATCATACCATTTTTGCATCTATAAAAATATTCTTTTTATATAGCTTCGTTGCAAGCCACGTCGTATTTAGCATTATAGTCTATTTTTTCAGATATATGAATATCATTAGTTTTAAGATATGAAATTTGGGCAACAATTTACAATCCCTAAAATACTAACCATTTTCCCTTCATTTCTTTTTCACTTATAAAACCAAGTTCTAAAACTTCATTAAAATTATCAAAACGATTTTTATCATTTACTATTATTTTATTATTTTGAGTATGACAATAAACATTTCCACCATATTCAATGTGCTTGAGTCCATCAAATGTAATTATATCATCAGTTGATACTTTAGGACTTATAATACTTCTGCTATTTACATTAAATTCTCTAATGGCTTCTTCATAATCCATTTCTATAACTTTAGAAAGCACTTTTTCTTTTATAGGAATAGGATAATTATTTATACTTATTCTTTTTTCATTATTATCATAAATATTGTCAATGCTTATTTCATCATCGGATACATCTAATATAGCTAAACCATCACACCATCTCCCTTTTAAGTTTTTAATAATAACTTCATAAAAAGATTTCTTTTCTTCCATGGTTTTTCCCCCTTTGTTAAAATAAATGTTCGCAACGCTCTACTATAACAAATCAAACAAAACTTCAAAGCCATTCTTTCAAAACCCGTCCCATGGATGGGACGTCACACCTCATCTTTCCGATAACGTCTGGCGTATACGGCGGCTCTGAACCGGACTCACAAAGACTTTCTTCTTCGGTGCGCTTGCGCCGGTGAAGAGCTGCGGTGCGGCATTCTACATGGGATGACTTACAGAGCCATGCTTCATGTCTTTTCTCTACCGCACCCTTGCGAATACGCTTTGATATGTGGAGTTCCCTGCCCCGCAACGCCAGACGCGGACACGGATGTCCGCGCCTCAAAAATCCCAAACCCTAATGTTAATCATTTAAAATTTTAAGTACTTTCAAAATTAAATATCCTCTACTCGAACCCGTTCCTTTATCAGATTTACATATATGTATTGATTCTGTTACGTCATTCCATATATATAATTCTTCTATCTGCTCTTTATTTTTTGATAAATCCATTTCAAATTCAAAAAATCTTCCTTCTTCTGTAACAATTATACCTTCATCAGTTGAGCATCCAGGATAATCCTGCATATAATCAATTACTATACATTTTTCTTCATCAATTCCTTTAATCTTAATTAATGTAGATAATCCTTTTGGCAATCCATTTTTACGCCAATATGATGCTTCTGATAGTATTCGGTATTCTGTTACATAATTTTGTTCCTGTACATTAAGCTGTCTTTTTCTTTTCAATTTTTCTATATCCATGATTTTACCTCAAATCTTCAAAGCCTTACCCTAGCAAATCCGCCACACGATGTGGCGGCAAAGCAGGGAATTCCATATATCGTTTAGCATGGCTGACGCCGTTTGAGCCGGACCTATGAGAAAGACCCGCGAGAGCCGCTGTGCGGCCGGCGAAACGGTGTGGTGCGGCTTGCTTCATGCTCCTTCTCCAGAGGCTTTGCTTCATGATCTTCTAATCCGCACCTTTACAGCCATGCATTGATCTCCGACGTATCCTGACCCGTGATTCAGAAATTCCCACGGACGGGAATTCCTCAAAAAAACCTACCTAATTTACTTTAAAAGTCTTAGCCACAACAGTTTCATTGTCAGGTTGATTGTCTTTGTATAAACCAATAATAGCAAAAACAGAATTATTACCTGTCCAGAAATTCAAATAGCTTTCACCATACTTTTCAGCTAACAATATGTCTCCAGAACCGTCATTTCTAATTCCACCTGGACATAAAATTCTTGTTTCCTTTGTCTCAAAATCATATATGTTTATATCTGTAGGTGTCTTTCCTGAACTGTAAAGAAGTTTTTTCCCATCGCTTGATACAACCTCGGAATTTGAACCAAGCAAATTAAATTTATTATTATCAATCAAAGGCCTTTCTTCTAGTATATTACCATCATAATCAACAACATAAAATTTTGAATTAATTCTATACACAAATTTCTTTCCGTCTATTATTCCAAGATTTCTTATATATCGAATTTCATCTTGGATATTAATTATTATTTCTTTGCAACCATTTTCATTTATCCTGTATATCTTATAGTTTTCTTTTGAATTCTCCTTAAAGCTAATATTTATAAACAAATTTTCATCATCATACGCAATTTGATCAACATAACTTATTTTGTTTTCCCACTCAGCAGAAGTCTCTTTACTAGATTTAATCTGATACTTTTTAAGTATGTCTATCGATTCATCTTTCTTAAAATCAACTAAATAGACTCCTTTTATGTCAGTAAAATAGACTTTTCTTTCTTCAACATTAATAATAGGCTTGCCTATATGACTACTTGCGTATCTTCCACTAGTTTCGTCAAATATACACTTTTCCTTATTGTCCCATATCACAAGTTTGGCTCTATCATTCAACTCATTACTGCCTTCAACAAATCTGTTAAGTTGAAATAGGTAATATCTCTCATCTTTTGTAATGCCTATCAAGTCTGAAATTTTAAAACCATTATCAAACTTATCAACCGCTATAACAGTTCCGCCTAAGTCATCTATCTTTCCAATTTGTATTTCTTCAGACTTCTCACTAACAGACGGTAGCTGGCTTAATTCACTCTTAGATGTAACATTACTAGGCTCGCTATTTGAGCACCCATAAAAAATCATAATAAATAAAAAAGTCAAAAATAAATAATTTATCTTTTTCATAGTTCCTCCAAATAAAAAACTTGTATATAACTATATAATAATTCATAGTGTATCTTTTAAATTCTTCAACGGCTTACCCTAGAAAAACTTTCGCCATGGATGGCGAAAATAACAGGATATGTCGGAGATCGTCATCATCTGCGACGGCGTTTCTCGGGCTCCTATGGGCTGACCCGCGTCAGCATGCGACCGCATCCGAGAAACGCTGTGGGCACGCACACTTCATGATAATCCCGCGCAGCCCTTCTTCGTGCTTTTCCCTCCGTGCCCCTTGCGCTAGATGAATTGTTCTACGTCGTGGGAGGACCCGCGAAGCAAGAGCATCACGGATGATGCGGCCTCAAACAAAGTATTGTTATCCTCTTACGTCAAATAATATAAATTGTCTAAATTTAATCTTCAAGTAACCGCCATTTTAATTTTTCTGAAATTATGTATGATATTAATGGCTCAGAAAGAATATTCCTTTCGTAAAGCTTCTTTGGATTAAATCCCGAATTATCTGCCCATACAATTAAATTGTCATCTCTTCCCTTTATCAAGTCGTTATGTAACTCTAAATAACAATCAAACAGATCGCAAAAATAGTTATTTTGCCAACCCGCAATATTCATTTGGCGCATTCCCTCAAACAACAATTCAACTTTTACAGGTTTCCATTGCCTTTTAAATATTACAGATAATTTTCTATCTAAAGATTCTCCAAACCCCATTGATAGATTCTCATTTACATCAGCACCACTTATATAACAAAGTTCCGTTATACATGTGTCATGAAAGCCTCCATAAATCTCCATTAAATAATTTATGTCTGATTTATTATTTACATCATACCAATTGTTCATCAATTACACTTCCTAATTTTTATTATCAAATCCTTATTATATAAATAGTCGTTAGTTCACATTTAAAACCTATATGAATTAACTAAATCTTCGAAGCCCTGCTTTCAAAACCGGCGCATGGATGCGCCGCCCTCCTCCCATGTCGTAGAACGTTCGCCATTTGAGACGTCGATGAATCGGACCCGTAAGAATTACTCCTTGGCGGCTTTAGCCCGATGAATCGATGTGGGCAGGATGACCTCATGTTCCTGCTCCAAAGAACTTTCTGCATGCTT